>Ga0155399_109_pt1 | contig 33950 bp, 26 predicted proteins | sample RifCSPhighO2_02_FD_106367 | JGI IMG/M metagenome (GOLD analysis project Ga0155399, IMG submission 106367) | Candidatus Adlerbacteria bacterium RIFCSPHIGHO2_02_FULL_54_18
ACTCATTGCTTATATTGAGCTCGGCGCGGATGCCCGCCGCCTTCAATTGCTCTTGTGCCTGCTGTGCAAACGCCTGATGTGCCTCACCGATGGGGAGCACTGCTGCCTGTACGGGCGAGAGCCAGGTGGGGAAGGCGCCGGCATATTTTTCGATAAGAAAGGCCATAATGCGCTCAATGGCGCCGATAGACGAGCGGTGTATCACGAATGCGCGTTTTTTGCTGCCATCTTCGGCGGTGTAGTTTAAGTCAAAGCGGTCCGGCATACAAAAGTCGTATTGTACGGTAAAGGCCGTATCTTCCTTGCCGTTGACGTTCTTCATTTGGATATCTATCTTCGGACCGTAAAAGGCGGCCTCATCCTTTGCCTCTTCAAAATCACCGCCGCGCTTTTGCATCACCGTACGCAAAAGGTCCTCGCTCTTCTCCCACGCGGCGTCGTTCTTATAGTATTTTTCGGTGTTGACTCGATCACCAAGAGAAAGCCGGTAACGATAATCTACTCCAAGCTGAAGTCCAAAAACAGTAGCCATATGCTCAATAAGGTCGAGCGCACTGTTTGCCTCGCTCGCGGCCTGCTCCTCGCTGGCGCAGATAATGTGCGCATCGGCAAGGCAGAAGGTCCGGAGGCGCTGGAGCCCCATTAGCTCGCCGGACTGCTCATAGCGATAGAGCTGCGCGAGTTCGGCTATGCGCATAGGCAGTTCGCGGTAGCTGTGCGGAGCGCTTAGATACATCTGAAAGTGATGCGGGCAAGTCATCGGACGGAGCATAAACTTGTCTCCGTCGATACCTATCGGCGCATACATGGAGTCCTTGTAGTGCGGGTAATGGCCGGATTTTTCATACAGCTCCAGTCGGGCAAGATCGGGCGTATGCACATGGAGGTAGCCGCGTTTTGTTTCCTCCTCGATAACAAACTTCTCAAGCTCGCGCTTTACTATTGCACCTTTCGGCAAAAACATAGGAAGACCTTTGCCTACCATAGGGTCTATATAAAAAAGTCCTAACTCAGGACCTAGTTTTTTGTGGTCTCGTTCTTCCATATAATTATTCTCTATCCTACCGCAACCGCGCATAAAAGAAAAACCCCGCTCCGGCGTAGTGGAGAGGGGTTGTTGCCCGTGGGGTGATTACGCTACGCCGCGGTCGGTGTTATCCACCGCCAACCGCGGGCGAGGACGCGGCAGAGCAGCCGTGGCGGCTTCTTGCATAAGCGGAATTTGTTTTACCGCGTAGCAAAGTATGCGGCACGCATCGCGCGAAAGCAGGCCGGCGTTCTCGACAACCGCCCCGAACACGCAGGTGTGCCGCAACAAGATGTCCTCCTCGCAAGCGAGGTAGAAGTACTCGAGCTCTGGGTAAAATAGCCCAAGTACAGAGCGTAAAAATGAGGTCGCCTCTACCCGCGCCTCCCAGTCGTCCGACTGCGCGACGGCCGCAATTTTTTGCAGGACAACGCCAGCAATATACTGGCATTGCATTTCATAGTTAGGACCGTCGAGCTTTACCGCCCAACTGGCTGCCCCTCGCGCCTCGTATAGAGTTTTCTTCAGTTCCCAAGTTGTCATGGTGCTACCCCTACTTGCCACGGACAATATCTTCAATATGTCCCCTCTTAGTAAGAGCAACTCGCCGAAGAAACTCCTCGCGCATCTTCCGATCGAGCTCACCGAGTTGGTATTCCTCTTCGGTGAGGTTGCGAATGACGCGGAGCCCCTTATTAACGGGCTGGTTCATTTTATTATCCTCCATGTTATTGGAGTCCTGCGAGTTGCAGAACTCCGGGTATATGACCGGTCTCGGAGAGTATCATCACCGCGACCACTAGAGCGACTAGGGACTTTAACATGATAACCCCTCTTGCTTTTTTACTTCTGGCAAAAAGAATACTCCTTTTCTGCTAAATGTCAAGAGGGGTTGTGCACACCTACAGCGCCTTCAGTTTTTCGGCCACGAGCGAGAGTTCGCCGTTGCGGTTGGAGAGCCGGCCTTTGAGCGCGATGCAATTGTCGACCACCACTAGTGCCTTATGCTCGGCAAAACTTTTTGGGAAGATGACCGCCTCAATCGATCCATCGTAGTCGGCAATTTTTATAAAAGCCATCTGCTCGCCGCCGCGGGTCAGCACCACGCGCACGCTTTCTATCATCCCCGCAGCCACGGTCGTGGTGCCCGGGCGCACCTGCTGTTTCATCTGCCCGATAGTGAGCGCCTTGCCCGCGGCATGAGCGTTGCGCAACTTGTCTTTTACTCGGTCGAGCGGATGCCCCGAGACATAGAGCCCAAGGAGCTCCTTTTCCCACAGTAGCCGTTCGGCGAGCGGCGCTTCGGGCGCGGGGGGGAGCAGGAGGTCGCTTGTACCGCCGAGCCCGGCAAAGAGCGACTCATTTCCCTGGTCTTTTGCGCTGCGATGATACTCGAGTAGGAGTTCGAGGTGGGCGAGCATCGCTCCGCGTCCGCCGTCGGAGTACCCGCTTCCCCCGAGTTGGTCGAGTGCCCCGCTTTGTATCAGCGCCTCGAGCGACTTTTTATTAAGGTTTTGATCGGTAATACGGCGCAGAAAGTCCGACAGCGAAATAAACGTTCCGCCGCGCTTGCGTTCGGCGATAATAGCGTCGGCGATGCCACGCCCGAAGTTTTTTATAGAATAGAGTCCAAAGCGGATACTGTCCTCCATCGCCCCTTTGGCGAGTGCGGCCGCCTTTTCTGTCTTTTGTGCGCTCGCGCCGAGCACTACGGTAAAGTCGCCGAAGCTGCTTTGGACATCCGGCGGGAGCACCGGAAGTCCCATCCGTTTGCACTCCGCGACCATGGTAGAAATGGTGTCGACATCGCCCGCCTCGGCGGTCAAGACCGCCGCCATATACTCGAGGGGGAAGTTGGCCTTCATATAGGCGGTCTGGTAGGCCACGCGCCCGTAGCTTGCGGCGTGTGCTTTGTTGAACCCGTATGCGGCAAAGGGCTCAATGAGCTTCCACAATTTTTCCGCAAGGGCCGCTGAGAGTTTGCCGTAGTTTATAAACCCCTTAATCAGTTTTTCTTTCTCGGCTTGCATTACCGCCGGGATTTTTTTTCCCATCGCTTTGCGCAGAATATCGGCCTCAAGCCAACTGTAGCCGCCGAGTTTTATAGCGGTCAAGAGTACGTCGTCCTGGTATACCAGCACTCCGTAAGAAAAGTCGAGATATTCCTTCATCCGTGGGTCGAGGTAGTGGATCATATGCGGGTTATGCTTGCGCTCTATATATTGCGGAATGGTCTCCATCGGCCCGGGCCTAAAAAGCGCCACCATCGCGTTGATGTCGTGGATAGTGGTGGGGCGCAACTCTTTTAGGTAGCGTGTCATACCGGAGCCATTGAGCTGGAAAGTGCCTTCCGTCTCGCCGCGCGCCAGCATCTCAAAGGTCTTGGAGTCGTCCACGGGGACGTTTTCTATATCCACCTGCACGCCGCGCGTCTTTTCAACAAGCCGCACCGCGTCGGCCAGTATTGCCAGATTGCGGATGCCGAGGAAGTCGAACTTAAGGAGCCCCGCGTCTTCTATCGAGTACATATCGTACTGCGTGATGGTCTTTCCGCCTTTAGGATCGAGCTGGAGCGGCGCGTAGTCGGTGAGCGGTGTCGGCGCTATAACGACACCCGCCGCGTGCACGCCGACGTGCCGCGCGCATCCCTCAATTGTACGGCCTAGGTCTATTATTTCTTTGACCTCCTCCTCGTTCTCATACATTTTTTTTAACTCCGGGCTTTCCTCAAGCGCGCGCTCAAGCGTCATAGGGAAGCCCTGCGAACCAAAGGGGGTTGCCTTTGCTATCGCGTCTCCAATGCCGTAGGCGTAGCCGAGAGCGCGCGCCACATCGCGCACCACTCCGCGCGCAAGCATCGTTCCGAAAGTGCCTATCTGGGCAACCTGTGCAGAGCCGTATTTGGCGCGGACGTACTCTATCACCTCCTCGCGCCGGTTGTCCGCAAAGTCCATATCAATGTCGGGCGGCGAAGGGCGCTCGGGATTAAGAAACCGCTCAAACGGGAGTTTGTACTCCAAAGGATCCACATTGGTAATGCCGGTCACATAGGTCACCAAGGATCCGGCGACCGAGCCGCGGATAGTGGTCAGTATTTTATGCTCGCGCGCATAGGCGAGCAGGTCTGCGACTACCAAAAAGTAGGGCGCATAGCCCTTGTCGGTGATTATTTTAAACTCATACTCGACGCGCTCGCGCACCGCATTGTTTGCCGAACCGAATCTTTTTTTAATCCCTTCCTCTATAAGTATCCGCAACTCTTCGTTGTAGTTGCTATGGGGCGGTAGGGGAAAGTGGGGGAACACCCACGTGCCCAACTGGAGCTCCACAGTGCACTGCTTTGCTATTTCTTGTGTGCGTGCAATCTGCGCTTCGGTATATTTTTTTGCAATGTCTGTAGCGGTGGGGAAAAAGTACGCTGCATCTTCCTCGGCAACTCCTCCCTCCTCGGAGGGGCCGCGGTTTTCTATAGCACGCAGTACCTCCCACGCTCTCCTGTCCTTTGGCTCCAGGTAGTATGTTTGAGGAAGCGCAATAGTGGTGTCGTACGGGTCAAGCTCGATAAGCCCTGCAGAGCGCTCCGCAAGCATTTCTCGCGTGAGTGGCGTGCCTTGCGCGTTGTGCACGTGCGTCTCGGTGACGAGCCACATCAAGTTTTTATATCCGACGATGTCTTTGGCGTAGAGGAGCACGCGCTTGCCGCCCTCTAGCGAGGCATCAAGCCCCAAGATGGGTTTGATGCTCGCCGCCTTGCACTCTTTGTAAAACTCGATGGCACCGTAGAGATTGTCGATGTCCGTGAGCGCCAGCGCTTCGTAGCCCTGCTCTTTTGCTTTTTTGACCAAGTCGGGGATTTTTGGTAGTGCTTTAAGAAGCGAGTAGTGTGAGTGCACGTGGAGCGGTACAAAACCTGACATGTGTCGATTATACGCTTATCTCGCCCCTTTGAGCGAGCTCGGTTATTATGGCGACAGAAAATAGAAGGAGGAGGTACCATGAGAGTTGTCTATGCAGTCACAGAGGTAGTGGCAATGATGATCTGTTTCGTAATAATAATACTGCTCTTGCTGGGACAGATCGGTGGGTTTCTCACAGCGCCGCTTCAGTCATTCGCTACTGGGGTGGATATATTGTGGATAAGCTTGGGTCTTGTGCTAGTCATTAATATCTCACGTTTTCTGCGTAGAAGGTGTAGTTCCTAAACAAGCACGGTTCCTAAAGAACAGTTTTTTCTTTAGTAGAATATTCAATAATTTTAACGGTCGTGAAAGTTATGGAATATTTAACTCAACATAAAATGGGTTTTTACTTTTGAGTCGTTCTCTATTTTCTCTACAACCATATAAAGGACGGCATTGCCTATCTGTAAGTCGGCTTTGACCAACGCCATAAAATCTTCGCAATCGTATGGATAGATCCACACGCTATCTTGTAATCGATAAAAACCAGCGGTGCGCATGGTAAGCCGGAGTTTATCGCGCGTGCCTCGGCGGTATTCCGGTATATCAAAAATAACTACCCGCCAGCGCTTGTCCCAACGTTTCTTTTTCTGTAACTGAAGAGTAGTCTTTTGTTCTTCGAGCGCGAGTACACGCCGTCCCGCCGGCGTAATACGGACTAACTTTCTACCATTTTCTCTAATGAAGACAACAAACCCTTTATTGGCAAGACGCATGAGAGTATCGTTTACTTGATGCTTAAATCGATATGGATTGCGCTTTTTGTTTCCTAACAACTTGAGAATGTTTATCCGCGGAGCAGCTCCGATCATAACCATTCCGCCGATTAGAAGGGTAGTAAGCAGGGCTTTTTGTATACTCTCCCGCCGCCTGATCTTTTTTGCTCCCGCTTCAACTGTTTTCATATTCAAAGTTTATAACGGTCGTGAAGGTTATGGAATATTGATGGGTGTGGACAAGAGATTTGATATACTCACGGCAATGGCACCCGTCATTATTGGGGTAGATGAGGCGGGGCGGGGGTCCTTGGCCGGGCCGGTGGCGGTCGGGGTTGTGGCTGCTTCCCCGGGGTTAAACTTAAGGAGGATGTTCCCGGGGCTCAACGACTCTAAACAACTGTCGCCCCGCAAACGTGCAGAGATTTATGACGAAGCTCTGCGCCGGGCGAAGGCAGGGGACATTAAGTTTTGTGTACGGCTCTCGCCCGCACTATATATAGACACTTTTGGTATCGTGCGCGCGGTGCGCCGCAGCGTGTGGAGTGGCGTGCGCGCTCTCTCGCCCGACACGCGAGGGGTAAAAATATTTTTAGACGGACTATTGGCGGCTCCTCCCGAGTATGAGCAAGAGACCATTATCAAGGGTGATGCGCTGGTGCCAGTTATCTCGCTCGCCTCTATTGTGGCCAAGGTTACGCGCGATAGAGTGATGGAGCGGCTCTCAAAAAAGTACCCGGAGTATGGATTTGAGAGGCACAAAGGGTATGGCACGCTCTCGCATTACCGGGCTATTAAGCTCCACGGGTTGTGCGACATCCACCGCCGCACGTATTGCAAGATGAAAGAAACTAGCGTATAATTCGTCTCCAGGTACAGCGTTCTTGTTTTGTTTCACCGGCGTATCTTTTTTCAGCCAGAAAATCTAGGGAGACTACCCTTGCCTTCACAAGGACCAAAGGCACCACGCAACGGGAAACACACACACCCCTGCAAGCGAGATTGCCCGTTCTTCGAGGACATCGAGAAAAAGCGCGGCAAGCGGCTTTTCTCGATCGTGTGCTCGTGTAGCGGTCAAGCTCGAGTGCGCGCAGCACCTCCAAAAAGCGCTTACGTGTCCTGTCCGGACCACCCCGCCTATAAGCTCGCTCTAGGGCAGACGGTCGTCACCGCTTCGTCCGCAGACTAAGCACCACCCCCGTCCCATGCAGTGCATGGGACGGGGCTTTTCTTTTTGCCCTGCATTTGCTATAGTCGCGCAATGGTAGTCCGGATGCGACATACGCGCAGTCAAACCGCCAACAGGCGGTCGCACCACGCACTCCAGGCCCAAAAGCTCGCCGTGTGCGAGTGCGGCTCTCCGCGCGTGTCTCATCGCGCATGCCCCGCGTGCGGGCGCTACCGTGGGCGCATAGTGGTAGACCATGCGGCCAAGGCCTCGGCAAAGGCGGCCAAGCGCGCCAAAGCAGCCGGGCAAAAGAAGGGCTAGTTGCGTGGTATTCTTTAGTTGTCGTTCTTAGTTTTGGTGTAGCGCGGTGTGTTCTCTTAAATAAGCAATGGCCAACAGGCACCTCTCACGCTCAGTCGTACTCCAAACCCTCTTCGAGTGGGACTTCCGCCAATTGTCCACCGAAGCGGCAAAAGAGGCGCTCGCGCGCAACGCGAGCGAGTTTGCCCCTGCCGCTGGCGACTTGCCCTTTATGGGCGACCTCCTCGCCGGCGCCATTACGCGCAAGCCGGACCTCGACTTGGTGATAGGTAAGGCGGCCCCCGAGTGGTCTATCGAGCGTATCGCACCCGTTGACCGCAACGTCTTGCGGCTCGGACTTTTTGAGTTGTTGTTTGCCGACCGCGACAAGGTGCCGGCCAAAGTCGCCATCAACGAGGCCATCGAGCTTGCCAAGTCCTTCGGAGGTGAGCATAGCGGCCGGTTCATCAACGGTGTCCTGGGTGCCGTATACAAAGAACTCGGCGAGCCGGGCAAGGACGAAGTTTCAAAAAAGAAAAAAGACGTTCCTTATGAGCAGATGCCCGTGCAGCGGCTCGGCGGTGCAGTAGTATATGCGCGGCAGGGCAGCGAGGTGTACCTTGCGCTTGTGCACGACATCTTTGGCCACTGGACGCTCTCAAAGGGCAAAATAGGCGACGCACCCGAGATAGCAGAAGAGTCGACCGATGAGGGGACCATCCGCTCGATAAAAGAAGAGCTCGGCCTTGACATTACAATCAAAGAAAAGTTGGGGGAGAATGAGTACGTCGCCAGCGACCCCGCTACCGGTAAAAAGCGCAAGCACGTGACTTACTTTTTGGCCGAAGCGCCCTTCAGCGAGGTGAAGCTCGAGCAGAAGGGTGGCCTCGACGACGCGCGCTGGTTCCGGCTCCAAGACGCGCTCGATCTCAACTTCTACGAAGATATGTTTCCGATTATAGAAAAAGCGGTGCAACACCTAACCGCAAAACCCATTACTAAAACAAAAATCTAATACTCATCGTGCCTAAAGATTTTCAAACATTTCAGCAGGCGATAGGCGTCGAGTTTAATGACCTAAACTTATTGCGACAGGCCTTTACGCACCGTTCATATCTCAACGAGCACCGTGACGAGAGTGTTGGTCACAACGAGCGGCTCGAGTTTCTTGGCGACGCGGTGTTGGAGCTTATTGCGACTCATTTTTTGTATCAAAAATTTCCCGCCGAGGCAGAAGGCGATCTCACTGCCTATCGCGCGGCGTTGGTGAACGCAGTAACCTGCGCGGAGGTGGCGCAAGACATCGGGATGAACGACTTTTTACTACTTTCCCGCGGCGAGCAAAAGGACACCGGTCGCGCGCGCAGCATCCTGCTCGCCAACGCTTTTGAGGCGCTGGTCGGCGCCCTCTACCTCGACCAAGGATATGAGGCCGCACAAAAGTTTATTACCGCACATCTCTTTCCAAAAATAGACGAGATAATCCGGCGCAAACTCTGGCAGGACGCCAAGTCGGCGCTCCAGGAAAAGGCGCAGGAGCGGGAGGGCATCACCCCACACTATACGGTGCTGCGAGAGACCGGCCCCGACCACGACAAGCATTTTGTCGTCGGTGTATATATAAAAGACACGCTTCTTGCGCAGGGCGACGGCAAGTCCAAACAGGAGGCCGAGCAATCAGCCGCCCGCGCGGCACTCGACAAAAAGGGGTGGTAAGGGTCGCTAGCACTGCGAGGCCGATTTTTTTGATACAATAGCCGTAATGCGACTAAAGTCGATAGAACTCACGGGGTTTAAATCGTTTTCCAAAAAGACAGCTCTTGAGTTTGGCTCCTCTATCACTGCCATTGTAGGGCCGAACGGCTCGGGCAAGTCCAACATTGCGGAGTCCTTTCGTTTCGTGCTCGGCGAGCAGTCCATCAAGAGTATGCGCGGCAAGCGCGGTGAGGACTTGATATGGAACGGTTCGAGCAGCACTCCGCGCGCTGGGCGTGCGGGAGTCACACTCGTCTTCGACAATGCCGACAGAGCGCTCACTCTCGACTTTGATGAGGTTGTTGTGGAGCGTATGGTGCACCGCGGCGGCAGCAACGACTACGTTTTAAACGGCTCGCACGTACGGTTGCGTGACATCGCTGGCCTTCTTAGTCAGGCCAACATAGGCGCCTCCGGCCATCATATAATCTCGCAGGGCGAGGCCGACCGCATTCTCTCCTCCTCGGCTCGCGAGCGCCGCGAGATGATAGAGGACGCGCTCGGTCTCACCGGCTATCTGTACAAACGCGAGGAGGCAGAGCGTAAGCTTCTCAAAACCGCCGAACATATGAAAGAGGTCGGCGCTCTGCGCCGCGAGCTCCTGCCTCATTTGAAATTTCTGAGTGTTCAAGTAAAAAAGATAGAAGACGCGACAAAATTGCGAGAAGAGGTAGCACAACATTATACAGAATATCTCGGGCGCGAGGATGTATATGTAAGGGCGGCGCGCGCCGAGCTTTCCGAAGGGGAAAGCCCGCAGAATGAGCGTCGTCTACTCGACAAAAATATTGAGCGACTGCGCGCGCAGTTGGCGCGCAAGCACGATGCCGACAGTGACGAGTTGGTGGCGCTTGAGCGGCGCGGCCGCGATATCTCAAAGGAGCGCGAGCGTCTCTCGCGTGAGCTAGGCGCCGTTGAGGGAGAGTTGCGCGCAGTCGAGCGGCTGGCCGGGCAGGAGGGTACTGTGCCGCTTGCCGAAGCACGCAGCTTCGGCGAGCGGATAGTGCAGATGGCCGAGGGGGCGCACTGGGCCGACATAGGTGCACTTGCGCGCGCTTTTTTGCAAAAAATTTCTCTCCACGCAGGGGGCACTGCGCAAGGGGAGTTGGCTCAACAGCGCCGCGAGCTCGGACACTCTCTTAAAGCACTGGAGGCGCAGGAAGAGGAGGTTCATACAAAAGTTTCCGCACTGCGGAGCGCGATAGAGAGCGAAAAGGATGCCGGCCGCGATGCCGAGCGCGAGCTTTTTGCCGCGATGTCACGCCGTAGCGAGCTTGAGACAGCGCTCGCGGCCCTGCGTGCGCGCAGCGAGCTACTCGAACGCGAAGAAGCGCGGTTTAAAGAGGAGTTAAGAGAGGCCGCGGTACTGCTTGGCCGTGTGCCGGAGTATAGAGGGGAGATGGTGTTTGACGATGAACCCCGGAGCGGTCAGGAAGACCGCCGTCGCCGTCTTGAGCGCCTCAAAATTCGGCTCGAAGAGGCGGGCTTGGGCAACAGCCGCGAAGTGCTCGAGGAGTACAGGGAGACCTCCGAGCGCGATGCTTTTTTGGAGCGTGAGATAGGCGACATGGAGCGCAGTACCGAGTCGCTACGCCGGCTCATCGAGGAGCTGACCGAGACACTGCAGACGCGTTTTGAGGAGGGTATCGGCCACATCACCAAGGAGTTTAACGATTTCTTTGTACTGATGTTCGGCGGCGGCTCGGCCTCGCTTGCGGTGGTCAAGGAGAGTCGGCTTAGGCGCGTGGCTTCCTCGCCCTTACTCGAGGGAGAGGAGGACGAGGATGATGAAGAGGAGGATGTCGAGGTGGAGGAGGGGATAGAGATTACCGTCTCTATTCCACACAAGAGGGTCAAGGGGCTCCATATGCTCTCCGGCGGGGAGCGCGCGCTCACTTCTATCGCGCTTATTTTTGCGATGTCGGCGGTAAATCCGCCACCATTTCTTATTCTTGACGAGACCGATGCCGCGCTCGACGAGGCCAACTCGCGCCGCTACGGTGATATGATAGAAAATCTCTCGCGCAAGTCCCAACTTATTTTAATTACGCACAACCGCGAAACAATGTCCCGCGCCGGCGTTCTCTACGGCGTCACCATGGGTGCCGATGGCGCCTCGAAGTTGTTGTCGGTAAAATTTGAAGAGGCGCTTGCCGTAGCGAATTAACAACTATATGCTTTTGACATTATGAGAACTAATATCGTCGCATCGGGAGCTGATGAGCTTTCCTACGAGATACGCGAGATAGTCGACTTCGGCAAGCAGGTTGAGTCACTCGGGGTGACTATGATATGGGAGAACATCGGCGACCCGGTTGCTAAGGGCGAAAAGATTCCGCCGTGGATAAAAGAACTGATAGCCAAAGCGTTGACCGACGATAAGACTTTTGCCTACTCTCCGACCAAAGGATTGTTGGAGACGCGGGAATTCCTTTCCCTCTCTCGCAGAGAGGCGGGGGACGGAAACCTGGATCCGGAGGATATTCTCTTTTTCAACGGACTCGGCGACGCAGTGTCAAAAGTGTACACTAATCTTAACGAGAACGCGCGCGTCATCGGTCCTTCTCCGGCGTATCCGACCCATTCATCGGCCGAGGCGGCGCATGCAGGATCTCGCCACCTGACCTACGAGCTTAATCCAGGGCGCAACTGGCTTCCGGATATCAACGATTTGCGCAACAAGGTTGCTTATAACGAGTCTATCGCCGGCATACTCATCATCAATCCGGATAATCCGACCGGCATGATATACCCCAAGCGAATCCTCAAGGAAATGGTCTCAATAGCCAAGGAGTATGATCTGTTTTTGATATCGGATGAGATATACGCGAACATCGAATATGGCTCCGACGCGTTTGTGCCGCTTTCGCGACTGCTCGACGGCGTGCCCGCCATCATTATGCGGGGACTGTCGAAGGAAGTGCCGTGGCCGGGCGCGCGCTGCGGCTGGATAGAAGTCTACAACAAGGAAAACGACCCTGTCTTCGCCCGCTATATAAAGTCGATTAATGACGCAAAAATGCTCGAAGTGTGCTCTACCACCCTGCCGCAAAAAGTGCTGCCCGATATTTTGTCTGACGCGCGCTACAAGGAATATCTGCAGAGCCGCCGCGACGCGTACAGCAAGCGGGCTGACATCGCGCACGCGGCAATCCGCAAAATCCCTTATGTGTCGATGGTTAAGCCCTCGGGCGCGTTTTATGTAACGGTCACTTTTGACGACAATACTCTTTCCAACGCTCAGCATCTGCCTGTGGAAAACGCGGCTGTGCGCGCGTTGGTCGAAGAGACGACTGCCGCGTTCAACCCGTACCAGTTCGACAAACGCTTTGCCTACTACCTCATGGCCGCGTACGGATTGTGTGTGGTACCGCTCTCGGGCTTTAATACGAATCTGCACGGATTCCGGATGACTTTGCTTGAGGAAGATCCGGCGGTGTTTAAAAAAACCCTCGACATTCTTGCCGAGGCCATTCCCAAATATACTGCGTCCTAGCGGACGAGTTCGAAATCAAGCTGTCGAGCTGCAAGGTCTGCGGCGATCAGCTTTACGCGCACGGAGTCCCCGAGCGCGTATTTTTTTTGCGTTTTCTGCCCCACGAGTGCATATTCTTTTGCCGAGTAGTTATAGAAATCATCGCCCAGAGCGCGCACGCGCACGAGGCCCTCGGCCGAGCTCGCTTTGTCCTCGACATATAGCCCCCAGTCGGTCACACCCGATATAACTGCCTCAAAAGTTTGTCCAACTTTGTCCTGCATATACTCAACCAATTTATACTTAATCGATTCGCGCTCGGCCGAGACCGCTTCGGCCTCTTGCTCGCTTGCAGTGAGACACATCTTTTCTAGATCACCGAACTCTTTGTTGGTCAGCGGATGCCCGTCGAGATGACTCTCGAGTATGCGGTGTGCCAGCATATCCGGGTAGCGTCGTATAGGGGATGTAAAGTGCGTATAATACTCGAATGAAAGACCAAAGTGGCCGAGATTTTTGGTCGTGTATATGGCCTTGGCCATCGAGCGCAGGGTGGCGGTGCGGATAAGGTGCTGCTCCGGTTTGCCCTCTATCTGTTTGAGTAGTCCTTGGATATCCTTGGCCGAGTATGTGCCCTTTTTTTTATTAAACTCGTATCCTATGGCGCGCACAAAGATTCCGAGCTCCTCTATGCGGTCCTGCTTTGGCTCATCGTGGATGCGGTACAAAAAGACAGCGTTGCTGCCGGGGACCGCTTTGGCGAGTTTTGAGACATAGGCCGCTACTTCGCGGTTGGCCAGGAGCATAAACTCCTCGATGAGCCAGTTGGTGTCTATACGCTCTTTGCGTTTGACCGAGAGCACCGTGCCGTCCTCGGCGAGTTTAAACGCAACCTCGTTGTCGCCAAAGTCGATAGCACCCTCGTCAAATCTGCGTTTGCGCATAATAGTGGCAAGATCCTTAAACGCTTTAAGCTCTTTTAGATACGGGCCTTCCCCAGTGTCGAGTACTTTCTGCGCCTCTTCGTAGGTAAAGCGCTTGTCGGAGCGTATCACCGACTTTGTAAACGTCTGCTTAAGCACCCGCGCGTTTTTGTCGAGTATAAATAACGCAGAAAAAGTGAGCCGGTCTTCATCGGGCTTCAGTGAGGCGATTCCGGCGGAGAGTGCATGAGGGAGCATGGGGATTGTTGCATCAACAAGGTAGACGCTGGTGCCGCGCTTTGCCGCCTCTTCGCCGATAGCAGTGCCCGGCCGGGCAAAAAAGGATGCGTCGGCAATATGGACTCCTACCTCATAGTTTCCGTCCGGAAGTTCGCGCAGCGAAAGTGCATCGTCGAAGTCCTTGGCGGTTATGGGGTCGATGGTCATAGTGGGGAGGCCGCGGTAGTCGGCTCTTTTTGGAAGTTCGCTCGCGATTATGCGCGCGTGATTTTTTTCGAGTTCGGCCGCTTCGCGCTCGACCTCGGGAGGAAAAGATGTTTTGAAACCGTGCTCCATCACAATCGCATTCATCTCGACGCGATGCTCGCCCGCTTTTCCTATCGTTTCTATTACTCGGCCGGTGGCGGTCGTGCCGTCGAAACTAAGTAACTCCACCAGCACTTTGGTGCCCTCTGTGTGCGAGCCGGAGATGGTGATAGAGACAGGGAAGCGCGCGTCATCCGGCAGGACCACGCCGCCCTTTACCGTGCCAACAAATTCCGTCTTTGCGCGCTCGACAATTTTTTTGACGCGGCCGCGTGGCCGCGGCACAATGCTCAAGAGCTCCACTTCGACCTGATCGCCGTTTAAGGCGCCGTTCAACTTTTCGGGGAATATCTCTATATCCTCCCTTAGCTCTTTACCCTCTGCGGTGTCGAAGGGCCAAGGCATATACCCCGTGCCTTTGCGGGTTACCTCTACAATGCCGGATAGGAGTTTCTTTTCCCCGGCTGCGCCTTTTGGCGCGGTCTTTTTTACCTTATTTCTGGGCACTTATTGCTATTATAACACGCCTGTGCTAAAGTGTCGCCCATGCTTACTATACGACTCACCCGCGTCGGCAAAAAGAAAGACGGCTCCTTCCGCGTGATTGTTATCGACTCTAAACGCAAGGTGCAAGCGGGCAACTATCTGGAGATGGTGGGCTCCTACGACCCGCGGGTAAACCGCGCCGATCTTAAGGCCGACCGCATCACCCACTGGCTCTCGATGGGCGCAACCGTCTCCGACACCGTGCACAATCTTCTGGTGTCGCAAAAAATAATCGACGCCAAGAAGATAAACGTCTTGCCGAAAAAGACGGTGCCTAAAACAGAGGAGGTTAAAGAAGAGGTAAAAGAAGAGACGCCCGCTGCCGCCGAGGGCTCCAGCGAGACGCCTGCTGCCGCCGAGGGCTCCAGCGAGGCAAAGGAGGATAACGAGGTTGCAACGGAAGAGCCGGCACAATAGAATAGAAACAGGTTCGGTTTAATAAATTAAATATACAGATATGGCAGAACGCGACCAGGAATTTTTGGAGTTTGTAGTCAAAGGGCTTGTCGAGCATCCAGGAGAGGTTAAGGTCACCCGCGTTGTCGACGAAATGGGAGTGCTTTTGACACTTGATCTCAATGCCGAGGACATGGGCAAGGTCATCGGTAGGTCGGGCAACACCGCCAAGGCAATCCGCACGCTTCTGCGTGTGGTCGGGATGAAGCACAACGCCCGTGTTAACCTCAAAATAAACGAGCCGGCCGGCGGCCGCCTCGATGGCGCCGCGCCATCGGGCGGAGCGGCAGCGCAGGGTTGGGACGGCACACATGAGCCGGCAGCCACCCCCGCGCTCAAATCGGTAGACGAGGCAATGGACGACCTGTCCAAGTTTTAGCTCCTATGATCTTCCATGTGATAACCCTCTTTCCTGAGGTTATTGAGGCGTATACGAACGCCTCGATACTCGGCCGCGCGCAGAAGCAGAAACTGCTGAAGGTTAGGACTTATCAACTGCGCGATACGGCAGGAAACAAATGGGGCAAGGTGGACGAGCGACCCTACGGCGGCGGCCCCGGTATGGTCCTGCGCGCCGAGCCGGTCATCAAAGCGGTTGAGCGTATCAATAAAAAAAAATCAAGGACGGTCCTTGATATGCCAAAAGTGATTGTTACTGCGGCGGGCGGAAAGCTTTTGACTAATGCTTACGCAAAAAAACTCAGCACATTGAAGGATGTGATTATTATCTGTGGACGCTACGAGGGGATAGATGCCCGCGCAAAAAAGGCGCTAAAGGCCGAGGAAGTGTCGGTCGGTTCTTACATTTTGACCGGCGGCGAAGTGCCGGCGATGGCTATTATTGACGCAACTGCGCGGCAGATCAAAGGAGTGCTGGGTAAATTTGAAAGTTTGGAGGAGTCGCGGGTCGCGAGCCACGAAATCTACACCCGTCCGGAGATGTTAAAAATTAAGGGAAAGTTGTTCAAAGTTCCAAAAGTCCTCCTCTCCGGCCATCATGCCAACATAGACGCCCAGCGTAGTAAAAAACGCAGTAAACCAAAATAAACTACCCCGAGCGGCTTTTTACGCCAACAATGGCTGTGGACAGGCGGCATTTGACAGGAAGAACGCAGGGAGTATACTGGCTAACGAAACCAACGGGGCAGGGATTGAGTATCGAGTGGGGGTTTCGATACAAAAGTGCTAAAAATAACCTAGAGCTTCATACAAGAAGCAGGGGGAGCGTTATACGCGCCCGCCCTTTTCGTGTTTCGTGAGTGCGTATAAATTGTCTTGTATTTATTATTTTAGTTGCCCCCTAATCTCTATGCGCGAAAAAAAGACGTTTGCCCGGTTCCGCGCCCCGCTTACCGACACTCCCAACCTCGCCGCCGCGCAGCTCGACTCCTATAAATGGGTGCTCGAGAAAGGGCTCCGTGAGACATTTAAAGAATTTACGCCTATTAAGGACTACTCGGGCAAAAAGTTTGATCTTGAGTTTTTGAAGGTTGAGATAGGCGAGCCGAAGTTCGACGAGCACTATGCCAAAGCCCAAAAGCACACACTCGACATCCCGATACGCGCGCAGATAAAACTCACCAACAAGGCAACCGGCAGCGAGAAGGAGCAGGAGATATTTCTTGCCGACCTCCCCGTGATGACGAGCCACGGCACTTTTGTTATCAACGGTGTTGAACGCGTTATCGTCCCGCAGCTCGCGCGCTCCTACGGCGTCTTTTTTACCCAGAGCGAGGTCAAAGGTAAGCGCCATTTTGGCGCCAAAATAATCCCCGCACGCGGCGCCTGGATAGAGATGGAGGCCGATGCCCTAGGCGACATTTCGGTCCGTATCGACCGCAAGCGCAAGTTTCCCGCCACCTCGCTCCTGCGCGTGTTGGGAGCCGCTTCCGACTCCGACATCAAGTCGCTTTTCAGCAAGACCCCCGAGAGTAAAAAGTGGGTTGTCGGAGCCCTCGAAAAGGACCCCGCAAAGACCGTAGACGAGGCCTATGTCGAGATACACAAGCGCCTACGCGACGGCGACCTCGCCACCGCCAACAACGCCCGGGAGTACATAAACTCTATCTTTAGCGCCGAGCGCTACGACCTCTCCCGCGTGGGGCGCTTCCGGTTTAATCAGCGCTTTAGCAAGTCGCTTGAGGAGAGCGAGCTTTTGCGCAAGACACTGTCGCTCGACGACCTCGTGCTTGTTATAAACAATGTCCTTGCGCTCGAGAACAATCCCGATGCCGAAGAAGATAACATAGACCATCTTGGGTCGCGGCGCGTGCGTTATGTGGGAGAAATGTTACAAAGTCGCCTGCGCGTGGGGCTGACCCACATGAAGCGCAATATCCAGGACAGGATGTCGACCATCGATGCCGACGCGACCCTTCCGCAGCAGTTTGTTAATCCGCGCCCACTACAAGCCCGGATTAAAGAATTTTTTACCACCAACCAACTGTCGCAGTTTATGCAGCAAACAAACCAGCTCGAAGAGCTGGAGCACTTGCGCACCCTGAGCGCGTTAGGCCCGGGGGGCCTGACGCGAGAACGGGCCGGCTTCGAGGTGCGCGATGTGCACCCGAGCCACTACGGACGGCTGTGCCCTATACACACGCCGGAAGGCCCCAACATCGGTCTTATTCTGCGCCTAGCGCAGTATGCCCGTCTCAACGAGTTTGGGATGATTGAAACCCCGTACGCCAAGGTGTCCAAGGGCACGGTGACCGAAGAAATAATTTATCTCAACGCCGCCGAGGAGGAGAAGCAGATTATTGCCCACGGCGCCACAAAGATAGACGGGAATAAGCGTATCATCGAGGACATTGTCGAGGTGCGCCAAAGCGGTACTCCTATACGCGTTTTGCGCGACGAGGTGGCGTATATAGATGTGTCTCCCGAGCAGCCCTTCTCTATTGCGACTTCGATGATACCGTTTCTCGAGCACGATGACGCCAACCGCGCACTCATGGGTAGCAACATGCAAAAGCAGGCGACTCCCTGCCTCCTCCCCGAAGCGCCGCTTGTTGCAACCGGTATGGAAGAGCGCGCCGCGCGCGACACCGGCCGTCTTATCTATGCAAAAGAGCAGGGTACGGTAACGCACGCCGACGGCCGCGTTATCAAGGTTAAAAACGACAAAGGGAAGGAAGTAGAATATCCGCTTGTAAACTTTGTCCGCACCAACGGCTTTACCGCGCTGCACCAGCGCCCCTCTGTCTCGGTGGGAGACAGGGTTAAGAAAGGAGGCCTTCTTGCGGATGTCTCAACGTCAGACCATGGCCAGCTCGCGCTCGGGCAAAATGCTCTCGTTGCTTTTATGTGCTGGTCGGGCGCCAACTATGAAGATGCGATCATCATCTCCGAGCGGCTTGTGAAGGACAGCAAGTTTTCCTCCGTACATATCGAGGAGTTTGTCTGCAACGTACGCGACACCAAGCTCGGTCCCGAGGAAACAACGCACGATATCCCCAACGTTTCGGAGCAAAAACTGCGCAATCTCGACGAAGACGGTGTGGTCCGCGTCGGCTCGGAGGTGCGCCCCGGCGACATTTTGGTAGGCAAGATTACTCCCAAGGGCGAAACCCAGCTTACGCCCGAGGAGCGGCTTTTGCGCAGCATCTTCGGCGACAAAGCGCGGGATGTTAAGGACTCTTCTTTGAGGATGGAAAACGGCAAGCGCGGCCGCATAATTGGCGTCAAGGTCTTTTCCCGCGAGCAAGGGCATCATCTCGAGTCAGGAATAATCAAGCGCATCCATATAGAGATAGCGCAACTGCGGGTGGTATCGGTGGGCGACAAGCTTGCCGGCCGTCACGGCAACAAAGGTGTTATCTCTCGCATCCTCCCCGAGGAGGACATGCCCTACACGGCGGACGGCCGTCCAGTTGACGTTATTTTGACTCCGCTCGGCGTCCCTTCCCGTATGAACTTAGGCCAAATACTGGAGCTCCATTTGGGACTCGCCGCCAATTCGCTCAACTATCAGGCCATTTGTCCGCCGTTTCAAGGAGCGACCGAGGGAGAAATCCGCGCGGAACTTAAAGAGGCCGGCTTCAACGAGTCCGGCAAAATGTCCCTCTACGACGGCCGTACCGGCGAAAAGTTCGAGCAGGATATTGCGGTTGGCTATATGTATATCCTCAAACTCCACCACATGGTCGAGGACAAGATCCACATGCGCTCGATAGGCCCCTACTCTCTCATCACCCAGCAGCCCTTGGGCGGCAAGGCACAGGGCGGCGGACAACGCTTCGGCGAAATGGAGGTGTGGGCGCTCCTCGGCTACGGCGCCGCTTACACACTGCGTGAGATGCTCACTATCAAGTCCGACGACATCAGTGGGCGCTCCTCGGCGTTCGACTCTATTGTTCGCGGCGAGCGCATTGCACACCATTTTGCGCCGGCATCCTTTAACGTGCTTCTGCACACGCTGCGCGGGTTGGCACTCGATGTTGAGCTTATGCGCGGAGGTGATCCTGTCCGCTCCAACCGCAAGACCCCGGGCGCCGAGGCATCTGATTTTGACGCGGTGCGCATCCGCCCCGCGAGTCCCGAACGCATCCTCGAGTGGTCGCATGGTGAGGTGACAAAACCGGAGACGATTAACTACCGTACCCAGCGTCCGGAAAAGAACTCTCTGTTTGATGAAAAAATCTTCGGTCCCGAGCGCGACTACGAGTGTTATTGTGGCAAGTACCGCGGCATCCGCTACAAGGGGATAGTGTGCGAGAAGTGCGGAGTGGAAATCACGCGCGCCATCGTGCGCCGGGAGCGTATGGGCCATGTCGACCTGGCGGTGCCCGTGTCTCATGTGTGGTTCCTGCGCGCTATCCCGAGCCGTCTTTCTGCGGTGCTCGGCATTTCCGGCGGCGAACTGGAGAAGGTGGTCTACTTTGCCGGCTATATTGTCAACACGGTTCACAAGTCGGAGAAGGAGCGCATTATGGGCGAACTCGAGGCGGAGTACAAAGGTAAGATAAAAAAACTCGAGGACGAAAAGTCGAAGGAAAAGATGAAAGAGCTCTACCTCGAGGCAAAAAAGGACATTGAGTCGATACAGGTGGGCGCAGTGCTCGATGAACCCAAGTATCACCGCTTCGCTATCAAGTACGGAGCGATGTTCGAGGCGGGTATCGGCGCGGAAGCGATCTATAATATCTGCAAAGCTCTCAATCTTAAAGAATTAGTGCGTGACATAGAGGTGGCACTGCCGGATGCGGGCGCGGCCGAGCGCGAAAAGCTTTCGAAGCGGCTCTCTGTTGTGCGCGGGATGGTCCGCGCGAACATCCGCCCCGAGTGGATGTTCCTCACCCGCATCCCCGTGATACCCCCGGGCCTGCGCCCGATGGTCGCGCTCGATGGCGGCCGCCATGCAACCTCGGACGTCAACGACCTCTACCGCCGCGTCATCAACCGCAACAACCGCCTCAAGAAACTCCTCGACATACACGCGCCGGACGTAATACTGCGCAACGAGAAGCGCATCTTGCAGGAGGCAATAGACGCACTCATAGACAACTCGATACGGCACGGCGGTGCGGCCTTTTCCGCGACCACGCAAGCGCGCACGCGGCCGCTCAAGTCACTCTCCGACAACCTCAAGGGCAAGCACGGCCTCTTCCGCCAGAATTTGCTCGGCAAGCGTGTCGACTACTCCGGCCGCTCGGTCATCGTGGTCGGGCCTGAACTTCGGCTCAATCAGTGCGGTTTGCCCAAGCATATGGCGCTGGAACTTTTCCGCCCGTTTGTCATAGGCAAGCTGCTTGAAAAGGAGCTCGCTTACAATATCCGCGGCGCCGGACGCCTCATCGACGAAGGAGTGCCGGAGGTGTGGGCGATACTCGAAGATGTCATCAAAGACAAATATGTGCTGCTCAACCGCGCACCGACCCTGCACCGGCTCGGTATACAGGCCTTCCAGCCGATTCTTATAGAAGGCAATGCCATCCAGCTGCATCCGATGGTATGTCCGGCCTTTAACGCCGACTTCGACGGCGACCAGATGGCGGTACACGTGCCGCTTTCTCAAGAGGCGCAAGCCGAAGCGCGTGAGATTATGGCCGCGCCTAAAAACATCCTCAAGCCCGGCAACGGCGAGCCGGTAGTCGCTTCAAAACTCCTCGACATTCTGCTCGGTGCTTACTGGATGACAAAAGAAGTTGCTGGTATGAAGGGCGAGGGCATGGCGTTTCCGTCGCCCAATGCCGCAATACTTTCCTACGACTACCGCGCGGTGGGCTTCCAGGCAAAAATAAAAGTGATGCCGTCGGAAAAGGAGAAATACGCGCAGTTTGGCGGGCAGCTCTTTGAGACAACCGTCGGACGCCTCCTCTTCAACACCGTGTTCCCAAGCGATTACCCTTACATCAATCACGCCATCGACAAAAAGTCGCTCTCCAAGCTCCTCGACGACCTGATAGCGCGCTACGGGCTCGAGAAGATCCCCGAAATTCTCGACAAGGTCAAAAACTTCGGTTTCCGTTACGTCACTCAGTCCGGCATCACTTGGTCGCTCGATGATATTCGCATTCCTAAAGAAAAGGATGCTATCGTCGCCACGGCGCAGAAAAAGTCGGACGAAGTGGTGACACATTGGCAGGAAGGTCTTCTTTCCGAAGAGGAACGATATCGTATGAACATCGAAGTGTGGCACAACGCCAAGTCGGAGGTAGAAAAGTTGATGGCCGCCACACTCCCCAAAGACGGCCCCGTATCGGATATGGTAACCTCCGGCGCCCGCGGTTCTATCGGTCAGGTAACCCAGATGGCTGGCATGAAGGGTCTTATTGCGAGCCCCACGGGAGAGGCGATCGAATTTCCCATCACTAAATCGATGAAAGAAGGGCTCTCCCCGATAGAGTACTTCATTACGACGCACGGCTCGCGCAAAGGACTTTCGGACACGGCACTCAACACCGCCAAAGCGGGGTACCTCACGCGCCGCCTCTTCGATGTTGCACAAGATATTGTGGTGACCGAGGAGGACTGTGGCACCAAGGGCGGGCTCACGGTGCGCCGCGAGTCGGCCTCCGGCATCGGTACCTTCCTCGCACAAAATATCGAGGGGCGCTACCTGGCGGAAGAGGTTGTAGATGCAAGCGGACACGTCGAATACAAAAAGGGCCACTTTATCACCGCTCCGGACGCTAAGCGCATCGAAGAGCTCAATATCTCAAGCGTTTTCGTCCGCAGTCCGGTGGCGTGCAAGTCGCCACGAGGACTGTGTGGCAAATGTTATGGCGCCGACTTGGGTACCATGAAGCCGGTGGCTCTGGGCGAGGCAGTGGGGACGGTCGCCGCGCAAGCAATCGGCGAGCCGGGCACCCAGCTTACGATGCGCACCTTCCACGCGGGTGGTGCAGCGTCGGTGGGCGGAGACATTACTCAAGGTCTTCCCCGCGTTGAGGAGATTTTTGAGCGCCGCGCTCCGCGCAATCCGGCAGTGGTGGCATCTGTCTCCGGCGAAGTGGTAGAAATCCGCGACGATGGCAAAGAAAAAATGATAGTTGTTGCTCCTGACATCGAAAACAAGAAGGGTAAAAAAGATTTAATCGAATATGAGGTAAACCCGCGCCGCATTCCTCTCGTTAAGGTGGGCGAAAGGGTGGAGAGAGGCCGCCTCTTGACCGACGGTTCCGCCGATCTCTCTGAGCTCTTCAAGTATGCGGGTAAAGATAGGGCTCAAGAATATATCATTTCTGAGGTGGTTAAAATATATGAGCTTCAGGGCGCCAACATCTCGACGAAACACCTTGAGGTAATCATCCGCCAGATGTTTAGCCGCGTAAAGGTAACCGCCGGCGGCACCACGGAGTTTTCTCCGGGCGACGTAACCCCGTTTGCCGAACTTGAGCTTGCAAACACCCGCGCCACGGAGGCGGGAGGAGAGGAAGCAAAATCAGAGCCCCTGGTGATGGGTATCCTCGACGTTTCGCTTAGCCGGCAGAGCTTCCTCTCGGCGGCGTCCTTCCAAAACACTACCCGCATGCTCATCAAGGCGAGCATCTACGGCGCCGTAGACCGCCTTGAGGGTCTTAAAGAAAATGTTATCCTCGGCCGGCTTATTCCTGCGGGCACGGGCTTTAAGGGTTCGCCGAAGGCAAAGATAGTAGAGCAATACGCCCCTGCATCTACAGGAGTCGAAGGGCGCCCCCGACCAGCGCTCTCACGAGGAGAGTAGCGGATGAAAATATTAGAAAACAAAAAACTCGTGGCGCAAGCCGCGGGTTTTTTGCTTAGAGGTATACTTTTAGCATTATGGCTTCGGATGAAATTCAGCAAATAAAAGACCGGATTAATATCGTCGATATTGTCGGGGCATATGTGCCGCTGCGGCGAGCGGGCCGAAGCTACGCCGGCCGGTGTCCCTTTCATAAAGAACGCACACCCTCCTTCCATGTGTCTCCCGAGCGCGGGACGTATAAGTGCTTCGGCTGCGGCGAGGGGGGAGATGTATTTAGTTTTTTACAGAAGATGGACGGAACAGACTTTCCAACGGTAGTGAAGCAGCTGGCGGAGAAGGCGGGGGTTAAGTTGGTCCCGCGCAGCAACGCGCACACCGCTACGCCCGAGCAAAAAGAGCACGACGAACGCTTGCGCGAGGTGTGCGAGGAAGCGATCGTTTTTTTTGAACGCACTCTTTCGGAGAGGAAGGACGTGCTCGACTATTTAAAAAACCGGGGGGTGCAGGACGAAACGGTTTCCGCGTGGCGCTTGGGTTATGCACCCGCCGAGTGGGAGGCATTGTGTAGACACCTGGTGTCTACAGGGTTTTCTAAGGGTGATATTGTGGATGCCGGTTTTGCTATCAAGTCTGAAAAGAAACCCGGCGAAATCTTTGACCGATTTCGCGGGCGGATTACGTTTCCGATTTTTGACCTATCCAGCAAACCTATCGCCGTGTCGGGGCGGTTCTTTGAAAAAGTGCCGGGACAAAAAGAGGACGGGAGCGAACCCGCTAAATATGTAAACTCTCCGGAAACAGTCTTGTTTAAAAAGTCGCGCGTGCTCTACGGACTCGATAGGGCACGCGTGCACATCCGCACACTGGACTGCATAGTGCTGGTGGAGGGTCAGTTCGACCTCATCCTTGCGCACCAGTCGGGGCTCCCTTTCGCGGTTGCGCTCTCGGGTACAGCGCTTACGCTCGAGCATCTTGTCATTCTCGGGCGTCTTAGCAAGCGGCTGGTGCTCGCGCTCGACGCCGACCAGGCAGGCGTGCGCTCGGGGCTGAAGTCCGCGCATATGGCGCTTACGGCCGGCTTCGAGGTCAAGGTGCCCTCCTTCCCCGAAGGCAAGGACCCGGCAGACCTTGCGCGGGAGAATCCAGAGCTCCTTAAGGCCGCGGTGCGCACGTCAAAAAGCGCGATCGAGTTTTTTCTTGATGCGCTGCGTCCGGGAGCAAAGGACTCGCGCGCATATACAAAAATTGTCGAGGCGGCGGTGTTGCCGCTTGTAGCGGCGACTCAAAGCGCCATAGAGCAAGAGCAACATCTCCGGCTCATCGCCAACCGACTTGGGGTCTCGGAGCAGGCGGTGCGTGTGGAGTTGCACAAGCGCCCTATGCCCGTACTTGAGGAGTTGTCGCCGCAAGTGCACACGGTGTCCGTAGAATCGGGTCTCTCGCCACTGCAAAAAAAAGTCGGCATGCTCCTTTTTGGGTGGGAGGTGGGGAAAGAGCGGCTTGGTACCCTTTTTTCAGAGCAAGAAATTGCAGGATATGAGCGCGAGCTCCAGCCCCACGCCGAAGACCTGCGTTTTAGGTTTGATGCGGAGGTAGGGGAGCATACCGACGAAGAGACGGTTGCGCGGGATATACTCGGCGAGTTGGAAAAGCAGGTGCACAAGGAGCGTTTCAAAATGAAGTTTTTGTGATATAGTATCTGCCAACCGATGGCCAAGAAGAAATCCCCCCAAAAAAAGGCCCCGCGACGCCTCAAAAAAGGCGCTTCTTCCCCTAAAAAACGATATTCCGGAGCGCGGGCCAAGAAGTTTAAAGCGGCCGCCTCCCGGCGTCGAGCCGCGCTTGCACCAAAATCAAAACGCAAAGGCGGGGCGCCGTTTAAGGCGTCGAAGAAGAGTGATGTAAAAATCAGTCCTAAACTCCAAAAAAGAATAGACGATCAAAACAAAAAGGCCGAGCAGCTTATGGAGCGCGGCCGCCAGCGCGGGTTTGTAACCTACGACGAGATACTCAAGCTGTTTCCTCATATTGAGACCGATGTACTGTTTCTTGAGGAGTTGTACGAAAAGTTTGGTACCGCGCATATTGATGTGCTGGAGGGCGGCGGTATGCTCGAGATTACCGAAGACCCGGCAGAAAAAGGGTACTCCCGCTCCGACAGCCAGTACGACTCCATACAAATGTACTTGCGCGAGATAGGAAAGTATCCGCTTTTGAGCGGCCAGGAGGAGCGCGACCTCGCCAAGCGCATCACCGAGGGCGACTCCGAAGCACGCAACCTGCTCGCGAGGGCAAACCTGCGCCTTGTCGTCTCTATTGCAAAAAAATATGTCGGCCGCTCGCCGGACCTTACCCTGCTAGACCTTATTCAAGAAGGGAATCTCGGACTCTTTAAGGCCGTGGACAAGTTTGACTTTACCAAAGGATTTAAATTCTCTACCTATGCGACATGGTGGATACGCCAGGCGATAACCCGCGCGCTCGCCGACCAGAGCCGTACTATTCGTATCCCCGTGCATATGGTCGAGACGATAGCAAAGTACAAGCAAGTGTCGCGCCGCCTTTCCCAGGATCTCGGCCGTGACCCGCTGGCCGAAGAGGTGGCGCTTGAGATGGGTGTTGATGTCGAAAAAATATACCAGATAGAAAAGATAGATCAGGACACCGTCTCTTTGGAGAGCCCAATCGGGAGCGACGACGGTGAGGATAAGTCGGTCTTGGGAGATTTTATAAAAGACGACAAAATACTCTCGCCGGACCAGGAAGTGGCGCGCCGTATTTTGGCCGACCAGCTGCACGAGATACTCGACGAACTCTCTCCAAAAGAAAGAGAGATACTAAAACTGCGCCACGGTCTCGAAGACGGCATTTACCACACGCTTGAGGAAGTGGGGAAGAAGTTTGGCGTCACACGCGAGCGCATCCGGCAGATAGAAGCAAAAGCGCTCGAGCGCATCCGCATGCACGACAAGTCCAAGCGTCTGCGGAGCTATTAAGCGCTCGTACTGCGGGGTACTATAGCCCTATGGCTAAGAAGGGTATTAAACGCGGCAAAACGCTCCCTATTGCTCATTGGAGCCACTCCTCTCTTATGGCCTTTTTGCGCAACCCTCTCGCCTGGTATAAGCGCTATGTTGAGTTGATTTATGACGCACCTTCCTCGCCGGCGGGGGTAGTTGGCCGTGCGGCGCACGTGGCGCTCCAGCACTACTACAGCGGGCTACCCAAAGAGGATGCACTGGCGCTCGGGGTGGAGTTTTTGCGCGCCGTGCCCGATTTTGAAATAAATTTTGGCAGGGCAGGGAAGACAAAAAAAACCCGCGCGGCAAAGCGGGCGGGTATGGAACGCGAGTACCTGCAAGCAACCGGCTTCTACCTTGAGCGCCCGCCACGCCACCGCGTGCTGGGCATCGAGGTTAAGGCCACTGCCAAAGTTGTGGGCCTTTCACTCCCCCTAAAGGCCGTTTCCGACCTTGTGGTTGAGTCCCGGGTTGAGCGTGGGGCGCTCGACATTATCGATCATAAGTTTGTGGACTCCTTCAGCCCTGCGCGGGAGGGGAAGGCCCTTTTTGTGCTGCAAGCGCTCTTCAACTACTACACGGTCAAAGAGCAGTTCGGCAAGCCGGTGCGGCGTTTTGTGGTGTACGAGTGCAAAAAATCAAAGAACGCTGACGGCCGCGCGCAGCTGCGGCGCTACGTCATCGACTTTAAAGAGTGTGCGCAGGAGTTTGTCGTCTTTCATCGGCTTCTAAAAGACGCGACAAAAGAGATAGCGCGCACGCGCGTATACCTCCCCAACCCCTCCGACATGTTCGAGGGGGAAAACAGTTTCGATATCTACCGGCTCGGGCTGCTGGAAGAAGACCCTACTCAGTAGCGGTTGTCGGCACCGGAGCGGCTGCGGGAGCGGCTACGTTGCCAAGCACCGCGTCGATAGCCGCACGCATCGACTCGTAGGGCTGGGCGCCGGAGAGCTCTATCGAGTCCGTGCCCACCATAATAAACACGTAGGGCGTCCCTTGCGCCCCTAGGGTGATGGCCTCGGTATAACTGTCGGAAATTTTTTGAGCAAACTTGTTTGATGACATGCATGCGTTGAACTTGGCCGCGTCGAGCCCGACCGCTTTTGCGATGATCGGGAGTTGCGCAAGGTCGAGCCCGTTGTCGCTCGGGGTTACCTCGAAGAGTTTGTCGGTGTAGGCAAAGTAGCCCGTGTCGCCGCCCTGGTCGGCCGCGCACTCGGCGGCGTGCGCCTCCTGCGGCGCTTTGGTGTGGATAGTGGCAAGCGGGAAGGGACGCTGCACCCACGCAACGTTTCCTGTCTTGCCGTAGTAATCCATAATCTGATGCATAGTGGTGTTGAAGGTCTTGCAATGCGGACACTCGAGATCGAGATACTCAACGATCTTAACCTGCGCCTGCGGGTTGCCGAGGATATGGTCTACGCCCGGCGTATACTCGCGTACGGTTTTTGGTTCGGTGCCGCTTCCTCCTCCCGGAGTTGAACTCTTTCCGACCAAAAAAACCGCCCCGGCTATCAACCCGCCAGCGAGCACAATGGTAATAGGCAACACGTATTGGGATTTCATATATTTCCATTTTACCTAGTATTTGAGCCCTGCAACAGGTCTTGACAAATGTTCTATGTCTATGATATAATAAAACTTAGAAAGAACCCCCCTAAAGAGCTGGAGGAAAACGATGTCAGTTCGATACAAAATTGTGTTGATGGCACTTTTGTTATCAGCGCTGGTCGGGATGATTTTAAGCTGGTGGATCGAGCGTACACCGCGGCTTTCCCCCGAGGGGATGTGCTTGGCTCTCAATACGTATTGGGAGGCATCAGCGGCGCGCGAACCACTGGACGGCCAGCGTATGGTGGCGTACGTCACCATGATGCGTGCCAAGGATAATAAGGCGCAGTGGGGTGGTGCGACGATATGCAATGTCGTTTACCACAAGCGCTTTAAACGCAAGGGCGGGGTTGTCCCGGAGTTTTCCTGGACGATTAAACGCGGTACCCATAAGCCGCCGGCACACAAGGCGCTCTGGGTACAGGCCAAAGCTGCAGCGGAAGATGTGCGTGAGGGAAAATTTATCCCGGAGGGCGACCTCCAGCTCGCGCGGTTCTATTTGCGGCCAGCACATTCCGTCAGACGGAATGTCTGCTGGTTCAAAAAGAATCTGGTGTTCGTCGACATTGTCGGCAAACATCACTTCTATCGGCTGCCGAAGAATGTGGCAGAAAAGGCAATACTCCGGCAATCAAAGCCGCCGGAGTGCCAGCCCCTCAAGCGCAAAAAAAATAAGAAAAAAGTCGGTGCAAAACGCTGACGGTACCAAGTTCGACACCCGCCCTAATGAAGGGGCGGGTGCTTTCTTTTTTAAATACGAAACTAAAACGGCAAAGTATGGGTAAGGGTGGGGGAGCCGCTTGGCACTGTCTCCCACTGGCTCGTGTCGAGCTTTATTTCGCGCACGCCGTCGTAGTCGCGATACTTGAGCGACCCGTGTTTTTTTGCATACTCATACAAATCGTTGGTGATAGCCACATCGGCGAGGCAGTAGTCGCGGACTTTCTCTCGCAAACCCTGTTTCCACCACTCCAGTGCCTCAAGCCCGTCACTCGTTTTATTGCGACCGAGCGTTGCCCCCGCGAGGTTGTCGAGTTTGAGCCGCCGGCCCAAAACATTTTTTACTTCTTTTAGAAGGTCGACGCTTTTTATTTTGGTGAGGTCGCCCGCGTAATACTTGCCGAGTATCGGGATGTCGAAATGGTCGGAGTTGTATCCGACTATTATGTCCGCGCTTTCAAAAAGCGGCCACATTTTATGGAGCTCGTCTTTATAAAATCCCATGAGTGCTCCGGTTTCGCTGTTGTGTACGCCGACGACGGTGACCTCAAGGTTTGAAAAGTCGCCGTTGGCGCGGAAGTCCCCCTCTGTCTCTATATCAAACGTAAGGCGCTTCATAGAGTATTAAAATAGCGAGACAGTTCCTCCTGCGGCACCTGCTCCTCTGCCCCTGTCTCCAAATTTTTTATACTAAACACGCCTGTGGCAAGCTCGTTTTCTCCGACGACTATCAGCCGGGGGATTTTGTGCTTGGCCGCCGTTTTTATTTGGTCGCCGAGCTTCTTTTCTCCAAAATCGACGGCAACATTGACCCCCTCTCGTCTCAAGGTGCCGGCGAGCGCCTGGGCCTCCACTGCAAGATCAGGGCTTGTTACGGCGATGTACACGGCCGTGGGGGGCACATAGGGCTGCAGGAGGCCTCTCACCGCAAGAAAGTCGCGGATAGTGACATCGCCCATGCCAAAGCCCACTCCGGGTACTCCGCCTTCAGGCGAGGCATCTTCAAACAGGGCTGTCAGATTGTCGTAGCGGCCGCCGCCGAAGAGCGCCCGAGTATTGTCCGGATGGGTGTCAAAGACCTCAAACACCATTCCCGTATAGTAGGCGAAGCCGCGTACTACAGAAGGATCGTACACGACAGTGCCGACCCCCGCGTCGCCAAAGTACTTTAGTAGTTCGACAACCTCCGGCGGCGGATTCTCCGGCGAGAGCACGGACTCGCTTACCCCAAGCTCGCGCAGTCCCACGCTAAAGTCGTGCTCGGATATTTTTTGTTTTTTATCCAAGAGCCCCAACAACTTTTTTGTTTGTTCCTCTGAGAGGGCGTTCTCTTGCGCCACGTGGTCAATGTAGGCGCGGCTGCCGACCTTGACCACAAAGTCGCTCTCCGAGGCGCCGAAAGCGCGCATAAGTTCGTAGGCGACCATAATTATTTCGGCATCGGCAAGCGGCGAGCGGCTGCCGAAGAGGTCCACGTTGAGCTGCCAGTGCTCGCGCAAGCGGCCACGTTGCGGTCGCTCGTAGCGGAAGAGGTTGGGGAGCGAGTAGAGCCGGAGGGGGAAGGCGAGTTCGCGGCGGCGCGCCGCGACCATCCGCGCCACGGTAGGTGTCATTTCCGGACGCAGGGCAACCTGCCGGCCACCGCGGTCGACAAATGTATAGGATTGCTCATTTATAATTTCGGCATTATCCGCGCCTTTGGAGGTGTACAGTTCGGCGGGCTCCAGCACCGATGCGTGATACTCGACATACCCGGCCCGCTCGACGACCCCGCGGATAGTTGAAAACAGATAGGTCAAAAATTGCTGGTCCTCCGGGTAGAAGTCGCGTACGCCCTTGTACGGCTCGGTCGACAATTTTTCTGAAATGCGGTTTTTGGACATACGGGGTGTTGCTTGGTATTCTAACAGAAATGGCAAATGTTCCCAGCACACTACACGGTATGGATGCGCTCAAGGCGCACAAGAGCACTGCGGGCCAGGTGCTCAACCTCTACAAACAGTTGGGCGAGACGCCTCTGGAGCGGCTGGAGCGTCTGCGGGTGCAAAAGCCCCACTACGAGCACGAGGTGCTCTCCTATGCGGGTCGGCTCGACCCTATGGCCGAGGGGGTACTGCTTGCGCTGGTGGGTTCCGCCAATAAGCGCCGCGACGCGTATCTAGAACTATCTAAAGAGTACACGCTCGATATACTTTTTGGCTTCTCCACCGACACCTACGACATCCTCGGCCGCGTGATGGAAACAGGAGACCCTCAGGAGATAGAGCGCGTTGCAATACAAAAAGGGCTCAATGAGTTTCGTGGGCATATTGACCAGGAGTACCCGCCTTACAGCAGCAAGACGGTCGAGGGTAAATCTCTCTTTGCATGGGCGCGTAACAATGCGCTGGGTGCTCTTGTTATGCCGAGCCGCTCGGTGACAATCTACCACATCGACATTATTGAGATGTACAAAGTGTCCGAGTCGATGCTCCTAAACTATATCGAAGACGGTGTCTCGCGTGTCACCGGGGACTTTCGGCAAGAAGAAGTATTGCGCCTCTGGCGCCAGCATCTCAAAAAAGAAGGGGATCGCTTCTTCCCCGCGGTTACCGTGCATATCGAGTGTACCAGCGGCACCTACGCGCGATCCGTTGCGCACGGGCTCGGGGTCGAGCTTGGATGCCCCGCCCTTGCCCTGCATATCCTCCGCACCAAAGTGGGCGAGTACAGCGTTGAAAAAAGCTTGAAATAATTCTTGGAGCGGGCGCTTTATTTCGCCAACGAAGGAAACACTTCTATTTCTATTTTTGAAACACGGTCTTCTATCGTTCTCTTTTGTTCTAGTTCCGCATCCATGCGGCGGTGCAGGCCTTCTATTTTTCCATTTACTCCTTCAAAACCGGTATTCATCTCCGCTTTTGTTGCCATAGTTGTCTCCATGTGCACAAATCCCTGCGCCACCGCGGCGGTTAGGTCATCAACCGCCTTGCTGGTAGCGGTAACTACCTTAGCCAGTGTGTCTACTTTTTCTTCGATTCGTTGTAGTCTCTCCTCCATGTCATCGTTACTATATCATACTACCAGTCTAGTTCCCCGGTCTTATATTCTGTAACTCTCGTCTCAAAAAAGTTCTTCTCCTTGGGCATATCCATGATCTCGCTCATCCAGGGGAAGGGGTTGTCTTTGTGATACTGCCGCTCCAGACCGATGCGCTCGAGTCGACGGTCGGCGACATGCTCGACATACTGTTTTACCGAAGCGGGGGCGAGCCCCAACACCCCGCGCGGCAGGGCATCCTCGGCATACTTTTTTTCCAGCTCGACGCCACGCTTTATCTTTTCTACAAGGTCTTTTTTAAACTCAACGGTCCAGATGGCCGGATTTTCTTGCACAATGGTGTTTATAAGGTCGGCGCCAAAGGCCAAGTGTACCGACTCGTCGCGGAGGATAAACTGAAACTGCTCTCCCACTCCCACCATCCTGTTTTTACGCAGCATACTAAGCATCATTGCAAACCCCGCATAAAAGAAGATCCCTTCCATAATGACGTAGTAGCCCACTAAGTCGTGGACAAACTTTTGGATATTTTCCAAGCTGTCGGTCTTAAAGTTCGGGTCAAAGACCGACTTCGTCATCTCCACCACAAAGTCATCCTTTTCCTTGATTGAGGGGATGGTCTCATACATTTTGTATATCTCGTCGGGGTCGAGAGCGAGCGTGTCGCAGCAGTAGATAAAAGTGTCGGTATGTACTGCCTCCTCGTAGGACTGTCGCAGGAGATACTGTCGGCACTCGGGGTTGGTGATGTGCCGGTAGATTGCCAAGACCAGATTATTTGCGGTTAAGGACTCGGCGGTAGAAAAGAAGCCCAAGTTCCAGAGGATCATCCGGCGTTCATCTTCGCTCAAAGCGCCGGGCTTCTTCCACAGCTCGACATCTTGTTGCATAGAAACTTCCTCGGGTACCCAGTTGTTGGCAACGCCTTTTTTGTAGTGCGTACGCGCCCACGGATACTTCATCGGCAAAATCTTGTTTGGGTCTGTCGAGCCGCCGCCGTTTATAACTCCCATAAGTGTCTACATTTTACGTGTCTGGCATGGCAAAGGGCAAGGGGATTGCTCACCAAAAAACACTTACTTAAAACATGATAGGGTTGAATATTATGGCAGAAGTGTTACAGTATCTGTGGCTTCTCGCTCGGGGCTTTTTTTATTTAGTACTGACTACGTTCCAGACGAGTTATCCGTCGACCGTGGGTAATGAGCGTTCTGGCATCCCGACTTACTGTCTTTGCGATAGCATCGACATCTTCTTTCATCACTAAGATATCTTGCTCCATATGACCCTGGGACTTCTTTATATCCTTAAGTTCCTTATCCACTTGGTCAAAGCGCTCAACCATTAACTCAAGTATTTGTTTTGTATCTTTTTCCATATTTTTACGCGCTACAAGATTCGCAGGTTTCGCCTACTATTTCGACTTTGCCCAGGGTGGGGACGACTGTCTTTTCGCCGAAGGCGGGAATCCCTTTTGACACATAGGTGGCGGGGGATGAGTTGACCGCCGGAGCTTTTTTGGCAAGTTCTATCAGGTCGAGTTGCCCGGCGCGCACCTGTTCGGCCTCTACAATAGCGGCCACTTCTCCCACGCTCATGGGAGAGGGTACAGAATGGGTTGTATCATTTATACTGGAGCGCGAGCTCTCAATCCCACTTTGCGACAGCATCATCACTCTCTCCTCGACGATTATAGTCGAGGCCACCGATGAGTTGCTCCCGTCTTGTTTTGTCGTGCTGCCAAATTTTGCCATATTGACCGTCGACTTTTCTACGCGTGAGGCGCCCATAGTACGCAGGTAGTAGGTGGTTTTTAGCCCCAGGCCCCACGCATATTGGTATAGTTCAGAGAGTATGCGCCCAGAGGTTCCGCCGTAGAAGATGTTGAGCGACTGCGACTGGTCTATCCAGCGTCCGCGGTAGGCGGCGGCCTTGATGAGCCATTGCGGCTCAATCTCGAATGCCTCTTTGTATTTATCGCGCAGCGCCGGAGGGATCTCCATTATTTCCTGTATCGATCCGTCGTAGAATTTTATCTTTTCGAGCATGTCGGCGCTCCACAGGCCGAGGCGTTTTAGGTCTTCTACAAGAAACTCGTTGACTATCATAAAGTCGCCCGCCATGTTGGATTTGACATAGATGTTTTTGTAAATGGGTTCGATTGTCGGGTAGCAGCCGGCGATATTGGCGGTCGAGGCCGTTGGAGCGTTGGCCATCGTGTTTGAGTTGCGCATACCCCACTGCCTCACCGCCTCGCGCACCAACCGCCACTCAAGTGTCTCGTGGCGCGGGACATCAATAGTGGTGCCGCGCTCCTGTTCGAGCAGAGCAAGAGTGTCTTGGGGGAAGATTCCGCGGTCCCACTTGGAGCCCTTATACGTCTCGTAGGTACCGCGCTCTTTCGCAAGGAGCGCCGAGGAGAGTATGGCGTGATAGGCAATCGCCTCCATCGACTCGTCAGAAAAACGCACCGCTTCGTCGGAGTCGAAGTTGATGTTGAGTTTGTAGAGAGCGTC
>Ga0155399_113_pt1 | contig 23753 bp, 27 predicted proteins | sample RifCSPhighO2_02_FD_106367 | JGI IMG/M metagenome (GOLD analysis project Ga0155399, IMG submission 106367) | Candidatus Adlerbacteria bacterium RIFCSPHIGHO2_02_FULL_54_18
CCTTCTTTCTGCTTTGTTTCCATCTCCTTCTGCATCTTGCCTCCATGGCCTTCTTTCTGCTTTGTTTCCATCTCCTTCTGCATCTTGCCTCCATGGCGGACGAACTTCTTGGTCGGGGAAAACTCGCCGAGGCGGTGCCCCACCATATCCTCGCTTACCAGCACCTCAATATGCGCTTTGCCGTTGTACACACCAAACTTAAATCCCACCATTTCCGGGGCAATCTGAGAGCGGCGCGCCCACGTCTTTATCGTCTCGGTAGCAAGGGGCTTTTTGCCTTCAATCTTTTTGAGGAGTTTTGGGTCGACGTATGGTCCTTTTTTTAGCGATCGCGCCATTGCAATTGAAAACCCGCGCCATGCGGGAGTGGGCTTAATGTACCGTAAACTCCCCTCTTGTGCAACCTATCCGCCGACGGGTGGACTTACTGCTGTTGACCGCGCTTGCCGACTTTGCGGCGGCTTACAATGAGGTAGTTGGAGTACTTCTTGGGGCGACGGGTTTTTTGTCCCTTGCCGGTGGGCTTGCCCCACATACTCTTGGCGCGGCGCAACCCACGACCAGAGCGGCCCTCGCCGCCACCGTGGGGGTGGTCTACTGGATTCATCGCCGTACCGCGCACCGTCGGGCGGATGCCGAGCCAGCGGGAGCGGCCCGCCTTGCCTATCGTGCGCAGGTGATGCTCATCGTTACTGACCTCACCGAGAGTCGCCCAACAAGTTTCGAGCACTTTGCGCACCTCGCTTGAAGGCATCTTGAGGTCGGCATAGCCCTGGTCGCGAGCGATAACCTCGATGTGAGTTCCGGCGGCGCGGCCAAGTTTGCCGCCATTGCCGGGCTTTAGTTCTACGTTGTATACAAACGAGCCGATAGGGACATTTTTAAGTGGCATTCGGTTGCCCGGATTGGCCAGCGCATTTTCTGCGGTATCAATAGTCGCCCCCACCTTGACCGACTGCGGCAAAAGCGCGTAACGTCGCTCGCCGTCGCGGTAGAGCAGAAGTCCGATGAATCCTGAGCGATTGGGGTCATATTCAATCGTCTCGACGCGCGCGGGGACCATTTTTTTGTAGCCAAAATCAACGTCGCGTTGCAGGCGCTTGTGGCCGCCACCTTTGTGGCGCACCGAAATCCGGCCCGCATTGTTACGGCCGACGTCGCGTTTGTGGCCCGAGGTGAGTGCCTTGTGCGGCTTGTTGGTGGTGACCTTCCCCTTAAAGGTGACAGTCGTCATGTGGCGGCGGGACTTGGTGTAAGGTTTGTAGGATTTCATAAATTTTTTCTTAAAAATTTACCCTGAGCGTAGTCGAAGGGTTGGTCATTATGCGAGCTCGATCTTATCTCCCTTCTTAAGGAAGACGTAGGCCTTTTTGCCGCCGCGAGTCGTGCCGCGGCGGTTAGTGCCGCGGGTCATCACTCGCTTGCGCGGTATAGCGACCAGCGTCACTTTGCGCGGCGATACTTTGTACACGTCGAGGATAGCAGTAGCAACGTCGCGCTTGGAAGAATCCTGCGCCACGTTGAAGCAGTATACGCCCGCCTCTGCCATGTACGCGCCCTTCTCGGTGATGCGGGGAGCTATGAGTATGTGTCCTGCATGCTTTTTCATAATTATTTTTTGGGTGCCTTAGGTGCAGAAGAGGGGGCGGGGATGGAAGCGGCCTTCTTGTCGAACAGTTCAAAAGCATCTTTAGGGCTCGCAAGAATCAGATATTTTGCCGAAAGCACCGAAAGTGGGTTGAGGTTGCGTACCTCCTCAACGGCTATGTTGCCGAAGTTCTGAAAGCTCTTCATTGTGGGTACGTGGCGCACAGGGAGCGCAATAAGCGCGGCGTTCTTCTTTTTTGAGAGACCGGAGAAATGTTTGGCAAAAGCGGCAAGCATCGCGCGCGCGGCCGATGCCTTGGGCGCCTGCAGCTCAATCGAGTCGACAAAAATAACTTCGCCCTCTTTATGCTTGCGCGAGAGCACCGCAAGGAGTGCCTTTTGGCTCATGGTGCGGTTAATCTTGCGGGTGTAAATTTTGGAGGAGGTGGGACCGTGCGTTACGCCTCCACCCTTCCAGATAGGCGAGCGGCTGGAGCCGTGGCGCGCCCGTCCGGTGCCCTTCTGCTTCCAGGGCTTCTTGCCTCCGCCGCGCACCTCGCCACGTCCTTTTGTGTCAGCCACATTGGGGCGCGCGTTGCCCTGCATTGAGACAACAACCTGATGCACGAGATCGGCATTCCACGGGACACCAAAAATGCTCTCCGGGATTTCAATCTTTCCCGTTTCTTTTGCTTGTATGTTGTAAAGTGTGGACTCCATAAAAAATTCCTATTTTTTATCCTGAGCTTGTCGAAGGGTTGCTTCGCTGCCGCGGATTTCTACGAGCGTGCCGCGGCGGCCAGGTACGGCGCCTGATATCACCAACTCGCCCGTCTCCGGCAGGACCTGCAAAATAGAGAGGTTGCGCACCGACACGCGATCCGATCCCATACGACCGGCCATGCGCATACCCTTGGCAACGCGGCCTCCCGCTCGCCCACCGCCCCCGCCTATAGAGCCGGGGCTGCGCTCGGAGTGCTTCTGGCCGTGGCTACGCGGGCCGCCGTGGAAGCCGTGGCGCTTGACTACGCCCTGGAACCCCTTGCCTTTTGATACCGCCGAGACAGTTACCTTGTCCCCCACAGCAAATACCGAAACATCGATAGTAGAACCAACTTCGGGGAAGTCAGCAACCACATCGCCGCCCCGCATCGCCGCGCGGGGACGCATCTCGCGAAAATGTTTAAGCGCCTTGCCTTTGGCGTGACCGAACTGCGCTTTGTTGACGCGGCCTTCTTTGGTGTCGCCCGCACCTACCTGCACCGCCGTGTAGCCCTCCTTTTCGGTAGATTTAATTTGCGTCACCGTGTTGGGGGCCGCCACAACAATGGTAGCGGCAAAAGCCCTACCCTCTTCGGTGTAGACAGTCGTCATCTTGCCTTTTGTTCCAAGGATAAATTTCATTGTTGTCTATTGGTCCGTCACACTACTGAAGTATGTCGGACGTGGCCAACGCTACTGTGTCCTTCGTAGCTTCGTGCGAAGAAGGATTTCTGCGTTGCTAGGACTATACACTGGGGTGTATTTTTATGCAAGAAAAAAGAGCGGGGGAGATTTTAGCGTAGCGACATGATAGCGTGCAAAAATCACCGCTACAAAACCGTATGAATAAACTTCCTATAGGACAACTAATCATACGTGGTTACTCCAGACCAAAATGTTTCCGAAGCGGGAGATCATACTCGATTGCGTCGGCAACTACATACAAAACATCTTTGCCAATTTTAAAATCTGCCTTCAATAAAGTTATTAGATCTTCTGCGTCATACGGGTAAACCCACACGCTATCCTGTAACCGATAAAAGCCCATGTTTATGAGCGACGCTCTGATTTGGCTGCGTACCGCGCGGCGGCGTTCCGGAATATCAAACATAAGCATGCGCCACTTTTTATCCCAGCGTCTTGGTTTCTTAGGTACCAGCTTCCCCTCCCCGAACATCGCGGCATACCGCTCGCCTTTTTCCGTAAGACGTGCGCACTTTCCGCTGTTGCCGTCTTCTAGAATTATGTAACCGTAACGGATAAGGCGGCTAAACGACTTCTCCACCCCTTGCCGTTTTTGACGGGGATTAATAAGTCCGAGCTTCCCTAACGCGCCGAGCACGTTGGGGGCAACCAAAGCTACAGCCAAGCCGCCAGCAACGGCGAGAATGGTAATTACCGCCTTATTGATTTTGGTTTTACGAATCCGTGCTTTTACTCTTGTCTCTATCTCCCCCACACATCTATTCTACCTCCGTATGAATAAATCTCCTATAGGAAAACTGTTCATACTCTCTTATTTTATTTTTATGCAAGAAAAAAGGCCCCTAGCAGAGGGACCAATTTATTGGGTCTGTCTTACGGTAGACGGTAGAGGAGCCACCACCAGCCAAGCGTCAGGAATGCTCCCCACATCGCGGCAACCTTTGCCCCATCGTAGGTCAGAACATAGTCGATGCCCACAATCTCGGCGGCGAAGATAAACGCCGCAAAGAACGGGAAGAAATGGACGAAGAGTAGAAAAAGAACGTCGCCTAAGTATTGTGGCTCGTCGTTTTTATCCCAATAGAGAGGATTCTGCCACCAGCGCAAGGGCGCCCGGTATTGGAGAAACTCTGGCATTTTGTCTGTCTCCTCCTGTTAGTCTAATGCGACTATACCAAGAAAAAACCTCTCTTACGAGAGGTCAAAGACCTATGCGGTCGAGTTTGCGATCCTGCCGTACATTGGTGGGAGGAAGGAGCTTCATCGCACGCATGGCGCGCAGTCCAAAGTGAACCTTTAGCCTCTCGGCCGTGGCGGCATCTTGAGGCCTTCCTGCCGCAATAAATCGCGCGTGATGAGTCTGGTAGCTCAGCGCTAATGACGCGTACCACATGGCCATTCCAAGCACTTTCTGTTCGCGCTTTTTGTTTATCACCTGAACCTCCGTGTCTCTTTTTGTAATCTAACATAAAAAAGCCCCGCTTTCATGGGGCTTTTTTATTTGTTTTATTGTTACACCATCTTCACGTCTATGGTGACTCCGGAGGGGAGAGACAAGTTCGTCAGCGCCTCGATTACTTTTGGGGTCGGGTCGAGGATATCGATAATGCGCTTGTGGATGCGCATCTCAAACTGCTCACGCGCATCTTTGTAGATAAAGGTTGAGCGGTTGACCGTATATTTTTTAATCTCCGTCGGGAGCGGTATAGGCCCTGCCACTTTTGCATCGTAGCGCAACGCGGTGTCGAGGATCTGCTTGACTGAAGCGTCGAGCACCTTGTGCTCGTACGCGCGCACCTTGATGCGCAGCTTTTGCGGCGCAGCAACAACGGCCTTTTTTGCCCGCGGCTTCGCAGCAGGTTTTGCCTTCTTTTCTTTTTGTTCGGTAGCCATCGTTTTTATTGGCAGATAATAAATTATCTGCGTTTGGAGCTAGTTCTCCCCTGTCGGGGTAACCTATCTCCGGTTAGCTTACTCCTTTTTAATTAATTACGCGATACTTTTTGATTTAAATAATTGCTTAGGCAATTATTTTCGTGACGACACCTGCGCCTACCGTCTTGCCGCCTTCGCGGACAGCAAAGCGTGTCTGGTTTTCAAGCGCAACCGGTGCAACAAGTTTAACCTTAAAGGTGATAGTGTCTCCTGGCATAACCATCTCGGTCCCTTGTGGGAGCGTCACCTCCCCGGTGACATCGGTCGTGCGGATGTAGAACTGCGGCTTGTATCCGGAAAAGAACGGCGTATGGCGGCCGCCCTCATCTTTGGTAAGCACATATACCTCGCCCTCAAACTCGGTGTGCGGGGTAACGGAGCCGGGCTTTGCAAGCACCTGACCGCGATGGATGTCGTCTTTGGCGGTGCCGCGCAGGAGGATGCCGGCATTGTCGCCTGCCTGTCCCTGATCGAGCTGCTTGTTAAACATTTCGATACCGGTGACGGTCGTTTTGGCAGTGGGCTGGAGACCGACAATTTCGATTTCCTCGCCGACTTTTACTATGCCGCGCTCAATGCGGCCGGTTACCACCGTGCCACGACCTTCGATAGAAAAGATGTCTTCAACAGGCATAAGGAAGGGCTTATCAAGCTCGCGTATGGGCTCGGGGATATAGGTGTCGAGTGTGTTGGCAAGTTCAAGCACTTTTTGCGCCCACTCATCATTGAGGTCCTTTGCCTCGAGCGCTTTAAGTCCGGAACCGCGGATAACCGGAGAGTCGGTGTAGCCCTGCTTTTTGAGCAGGTCCTTTACCTCCTCTTCGACTAGGTCAATGAGGTCTTTGTCATCAACCATATCTACCTTGTTGAGAAAAACGATGATTTTGGGTACGCCCACCTGACGAGCAAGGAGAATGTGCTCACGGGTCTGGGGCATAGCGCCATCGGTTGCGGCAACCACGAGGATTGCGCCGTCCATTTGCGCTGCGCCGGTGATCATGTTTTTGATGTAGTCAGCGTGGCCCGGAGCGTCTATGTGCGCATAGTGGCGGTTAGGCGTCTCGTACTCGGAGTGGTGGAGCGCGATAGTAATGCCGCGCGCCTTTTCCTCCGGAGCATTGTCGATGCCGTCGACTCCCTCGACGCGCGCACTGTAGCCCTTGTCCTTGGCCATATTGAGCACGTGGAGAATAGACGCAGTGAGCGTCGTCTTGCCGTGGTCGACGTGGCCGATAGTGCCGACGTTTACGTGCGGCTTAACCCTTTCGAAAGTTGCCATAAATAATATATTTTCTACTAATAACTAATACTAAGCCCCCTGACGCTGCTTCGGGCTCGCACGCCAAAGCACGCCCAGTGCATTGCGCCCTATAGTAGCAGAGCCAAAAAAATAATGCAACTCCGCGTGTATTAGTAGATGCCTGCGTTGTAGAAGAGGTCTCCCAGAGCGTCAGTGAGTATGCTAAGCGGAGCGTCTATCATACCGACCGCCACCACGGCGAGGTGTGAGTTGAAGGCGCTGCTGTAGGCACCCAAGTAATCGAATGAGGCGCTTGCAACCGGCGCCGCAAGTACAGTGACAAGCTCGCTTCCCGCAAATACGCCTGCTCCGGAGGACTGGTCGAATATCTGCATTTTGTAGATACCCTTCTGCGTGTAGGTGTGCGTAATTGTCTGGATGGATTGCGCACAACCGCCCGCTCCCCAACTGGAGTGTTTTGCCGTGTCTCCCGCAGCCCAGTTTTCGTCGCCGAAGTAGAGTGTGTACGCTCCCGCAGAGCAGGACGCAGTGCGGTTGAGGAGGTAGGAGAAGGTGACGGGGAAGGGTGCTGTGCCTTCATTCACGTCGGCGACGACAATGTCCTCTGCTGTCGTGCCTGGCAGGACGACTTCGGGAGGAGGGGGTGCGGCGGCGACGGATATCTTTGCCGAGCCGAGTTGGACTATGCCCGGGTTGTTGAGTTGGGCGAGGTAGATGCCCGTCTTGGTGTATGTGTGCGTCATGGTCTGCACGATGGGAGCGCACACACCGGCATTCCATGACATTTTTTGTTGGACATCGCCTGCGGCCCAGTCCTCGTCGCCGAAGGAGAGGGAGTAGTAGCCGGCGGAGCAGGAGGAGGCAACGTTGAGCCGATAGGTGAAGGCGACGGGGAGTGGTGCAGTGCCTGCCGTGATGTTTGCGATTAGGGGAACAGGAAGATTTACGGCACAAGCGGCATAGGGGTACGAGCCAGAGAGAGCGCCGTCGGCGCAGGTGCGCGTCTGCGAAGTGCACTGCTCGCCGTATGCGACATTCGCGGATTGGTATGCCGTGACGGCGCTACCGTGCGCCACACTCTGCCCGTTCCATGAACATGATGGGTGTACAGTCGGAGACGCAACCGTTATCTTTGCCGAGCCGAGCTGGGCTATGCCAGGGTTGTTGAGTTGGGCTAGGTAGATGCCCGGCGTGGTGTAGGTGTGGGTGATGGTGCCAGTTATCGGAGCGCATGCGCCGGCATTCCATGACACTTTTTGTTGGACATCGCCCGCGGCCCAGTCCTCGTCGCCGAAGGAGAGGGAGTAGTAGCCGGCGGAGCAGGAGGAGTCCTTGTTGAGAGTGTAGCTGAAAGCAACCGTGAACGGGGCAGTGCCCTCCGCGGTGCTTGCTTTAAGTAGCGGCGTACTAGAGACCTTGGGGGCGACATACACAATGGCGGAGCTGATCGCTTCGCCCGTCGAGCCATTGTTGAGTGCCGCTTTGTACGCGCCGGGGATAGTGTACGTGTGACTTATTGTCCCGGTCACCGGGCCGCAGATACCCGCGGCCCAGATCAGATTCTTAAATACGTCACCCGCCGCCCAGTCCTCGTCGCCGAAGGAGAAACGGTACGAACCGGCGTCGCAGAAATAATTCCTGTTGAGGTTGTACGTGAATACGACCGGAAACGGCGAGGTACCTTCCGTACTGCTCGTCAAAAGCGGAGGAGGAAGCGGCGCGTCGACAGTGCATGACGAATAGAAATATGAGCCGGTAAGTACGTCGCTCGAACACGTACGCGTTTGCGAAACACACTGGCCGCCAAAGGGAGCGCGGGGCCTCTGGTAGGCGACGACCGATGCGCCGGGCGCGACGGACTGCCCATTCCAATAGCACGGTCCTATGGAGGAAAAAATGTCCTGGAGCGCCGGGATTACCGCTTTTGGTGTTCCGTCTTTCCGCTCAAGCACGAGCTCCCCGTCCGGACAATTGACAGAGGAGTCCGCCGGAATCCACGGGTAGGTCCACAGGTTGATGCCGATGCCGCGCGAGAGCGCGTGGCGCACGGTCGTGGAGATAGCGCGCGACTGGGTCGCTTCGCTAAACCGAGTGGGGTCCGAGGCGGTTCCGGAGCAGGAGCGCGCGCCAAGTTCGCCGATGATGAGCGGCACGCCGGGATGCGCCTGCCTAAACCGGTCGGCGCGCAGATCTATCTCCGCAACAATCTCACTGTCGGTAAGATCGTCGAAGTCGTATGCGACCGTGCTGAAGAAATCAAACGTATTCGGCATAGCCGGAGACACGCCAAACCCCGTGCCGCTTGTAAGGATGGCGTTGTCGTGATAGCCGAAATTATATTTTTCGCGCAGAGACGGAGGCAGTCTGTTAGGAACGCTCCCGAGCGTGTTCCGCATAATTGCCGCGACTTCCACCCCGTCGCTCGTAACCGTCAGGCCGCACGGCGTACTCGCTTCGGTAAAGACCACCGGATATATGATGTCGTTGTACGGCTGCATTTCGGTCAGGAACTTTTCCACGTATGCGTCAAACGCCGCGAATTTTTGCGGGTCGGTGGTCAGCTCGCAGTTTTTGTCCTTCTCGTCCGAGACGCCGTCGTTGTTGTAATCGGGTCCCCAGCCGGCGCCGAAGTAGTTGAGCCCGATGAGCGCGCGCATATCGTTTTGGCGCAGGAGTTCGAGGATGTTCTTTGCCGAAGCGAAAGCCCCGGCGGTGTATACCCTGGGCTCCGTGAGAGGCCTCTTGTCGAACGTCGCCCACGGCGTCACGAACCAAAACGTATTAAAACCCTTCGCCTTCAGCTCGGGGATATGCTCCACGAGATAGTCGTACAGGCCGGCATTCTGATCTCCCAGCGCCGAATGTTGGAGGTAGATAGTGGCACTGCGGATGGTCCCCGCGTTGGGTGCCGCAGCCGAAGCGGAAAGTGGCATTATAAACAGTGCCAAAAAAAACAGAAATATCATCCATGACCCCGCGTGATGTACGTCCTGTAAGGTGCGCATAGGGAAAAATCGTCTATAAAACTAGTAAATGCCTGCGGCAAAGAACAAGTCGCTCAAAACATCGGTCACTATATCGAGCGGGGTCATTATAATCACTGTGGCCACTGCCGCAAGGTGTGAGTTGAAGGCACTGCTGTAGGCACTTACATAGTCGAACTGTGCGCTCGCACTCGGTGCCGAGAGTACGGTTATGGTTTCACTCCCGGCAAATACACCCGCGCCGGAAGAGGTGTCGAATATCTGCATCTTGTAGATACCCTTCTGCGTGTAGGTGTGCGTGAGCGTCTGGATGGACTTCGCACAGGAGTTCGCTCCCCAGGTGGCGCGCGTGGCTGTGTCTCCTGCACCCCAGTTCTCATCGCCGAAGTAGATGTTGTACGCACCTTCTGCGCAGGACGCGGTGCGGTTGAGGAGGAAGGAGAAGGTGACGGGGAACGGGGCTGTTCCGCTGTTTGCGTCGGCGACGACGATGTCGTCTGCCGTTGTGCCGGGGAGTGTAACTGTTGCTGTCACGGCGACGCCGGTGGCGACAGTTATCTTTGCTGAACCGAGGAGCGCGATGCCGGGGTTGTTGAGTTGGGCAAGATATATGCCTGGCGTGGTGTAGGTGTGGGTGATGGTCTGTGTGATTGGGGCGCACGCGCCGGCATTCCACGACACTTTTTGTTGGACATCGCCTGCGGCCCAGTTCTCGTCGCCGAAGGAGAGGAAATAGTAGCCGGCGGAACATGAGGAGGCAACGTTGAGCCGATAGGTGAAGGCGACGGGGAGTGGAACTGTTCCTCCGGTGATATTTGCTGAAAAATCCGTAACCGCGCCCGGCATTACAGTGATTGTCACGCTCCTCGATACGGCGGGACCATCGTTGCCAAACAAATCGTTATTAATACACTGAAGCGTATATGTCATGGTGCGCGTGGGGGCGAGCATCCGCGATCCCACCCAAATAAGGTCTTTTATTTCCGTCCCGTCCGATGCTTTGAGAATGCATTTCTTCGCGTTCGCGACATTCCAGACGAGGGTCGAGCTCTCACCTTCTTTAATGCTCGTCGGATGGAGTGAGAACGTCTTGAAGACCGGCGTTGGAATCTCGACTGTCGCTAATACATTAATGGTCGCTATGCCTAAAATGCGCCGCTGCGACAGATCGGCCGTGCAGATAGTGCCTGCTTCATTGCATGATGAAGGGTCAGATCCGAGCAGCTTCGTCTCAAATGTGCCCGGTGTAGTGTAGGTGTGAGAATACCGCCAGAGTGAGGAGCTGGAACAGTGGTCGGAGGAGCATGAGGCACTCGTTCCGTCACCGAAATCGATAGAAAGCATGTTCGAGATGTCGCCCGTAACGCTGAACTCGACGGTAAGCGGCGATGGCCCAAACGCCGGAGCTGAAATGAACGAGTACACTACCTCACCCCTTGTTTTTTGCATATAGTCCTGCACGCTCCAGCCGTCGGGACCCGTATTCCAATTTACCCGCCACCAGATATAGCCGTTAGCACTCGTCGGGCCGCCGGTGATGACACCAATATTGCCGCGCGGCTGGATACCAATCGCCGTGCCGGAAGTAGAAGGCGCCGCACGGACAGTGAGGTTATTGGTCACTACTACGCGGTTGCCTTCCTCAAAGAGTGGTACAAGTGAATTTACAGGTTGCTGCTCTGCCGTAATGACAACTCCCCCGCTCGTCTGGCCGCCAAGAACTATGTTGACGTTGTCAATAATCGTTTGGTCGGCCCCAAAGGAGACCAGCAGGCCGATGATGGCCTCAACCTGGCTCCCCGTGAGCGATGACGCCTGTGCAGGAGCGGGTATTGAAAAGAGTGCCGCCGCGAGTAAAAGTGCGGCTATAAAAATCTTCGCCTGAACCTGCAACGAGTGGAAAGCGGTGGCGGGGGCAGTCATATTATTTTGTTTTATATAAGAGGTTTTTATTTATAAAGACGAAAAAGGGGCACCCCGCTTTGCGGGGTACCCTGTGAGGGCAACTATACATCCTCTCGTGTGCTGCGCTAGTAGCGCAGTGGGGATAACTATTTTCTCCCCGCGATAATGGTGGCTGCAACGTTGGGCGGGACAACCTCGTAGTGGTCGAACTCCATGGAAAAAGAGGCACGACCTTCGGTCATTGAGCGCAAGGCAGTGGTGTATCCGAACATCTCCGAAAGAGGAACTTTTGCCTTAATGGCGCGTGCGAGCCCGCGCTCCTCCGTCCCCTCAATGTGCCCGCGCTTGGAGTTGAGCGAGCCGGTGATGTCGCCCATAAACTTCTCCGGGACCACGACCTCGACCCTCATAATGGGCTCGAGTAGGACCGGCTTTGCCTGGCGCACTGCCTCCTGAAAGCCCATAGAAGCGGCTATTTTAAAGGCGATCTCGCTTGAGTCCACGTCGTGGTAGGAGCCGTCATAGAGTTCGCAGGATATGTCTACCATCTTGAAGCCCGCCACAAACCCGCGCTCCATCGCCTCGCGCACGCCTTTCTCCACCGGAGCGATAAACTCAGCTGGCACCACCCCCCCTTTAATGCTGTTAATAAACTCAAAATGCTCCTCGCGGGTCACGTTTTTTGCAATCTTTTTGTCCGGATTAATGGGCTCAAGGGGCTTTAGGCGCAGGCGTACATGGCCGTACTGGCCGCGGCCACCTGTCTGCTTTATATACTTACCCTCGGCCTCGGCCTGCTGGGTTATCGTCTCGCGGTAGGCAACCTGCGGTTTGCCCACGTTTGCTTCGACGCCAAACTCGCGCTTCATCCGGTCTACCAAAATTTCCAGATGTAGCTCGCCCATGCCGGAGATAAGCGTCTCCATCGTCTCGGTGTCGGTCGAAACCTTAAAGGTGGGGTCTTCGTCGGCGAGCTTCTTCATCGCCATACCCATCTTTTCCTGATCGGCTTTTGTTTTCGGCTCGATGCGCAGCGAGATAACCGGCTCGGGAAACTTAATCTGTTCGAGGATTATGGGGTGCTGCTCGTCACAGAGCGTGTGCGAGGTTTTGGTGTCCTTGAGCCCCACCGCGGCGGCTATCTCGCCGGCAAATACTTTTTTAACCTCTTCGCGCTGGTCGGCCTGCAAGCGCACAATGCGGCCGAGGCGCTCCTTGCTGCCAGTGGTCGAGTTGTAGAGGTAGGAGCCGGCCTCTATGGTGCCGGAGTATACGCGAAAGAAGGTCAGCTGTCCGACAAACGGGTCGGACTGCAGTTTGAACGCAAGCGCGGTAAACGGCTCTTCGTCGGAGGCGTGGCGCTCTATCTCCTTGCCCGTCTTCGGGTCGATACCCTTTATCGGCGGCATATCAAGAGGCGAGGGCAGGTAGTCGACAACGGCATCGAGCACCAGCTGCACGCCCTTGTTCTTGAGTGCCGAGCCGGTATAGACGGGGAAAATTTGGTTGGCGATAATCGCTTTGCGCAGCAGCGCCTTAAGATCCGGCATAGACGGCTCCTTTCCGTCGAGATAAGAGGTCATCATGTCGTCATCGTGCTCGACTATTTTTTCGATGAGTTCGGCACGATACTTAGCTGCCTCTTCTTTTAGGCCTTCGGGGACCTCTCCCTCGACGACCGTCTCCCCCATCGCGCCCTCAAAGCGATACGCTTTCATCGACAAGAGGTCCACCACTCCCTCAAAGTTTTCTTCGGCGCCGATGGGGAGCTGCATGCGCACGGCCTTTTTGGTGAGTCGGTCGAGTATAGAGGCGTAGGACTTTTCAAACGACGCACCCATCCTGTCCATTTTGTTTATAAAACATATGCGCGGCACATTGGCCTCGTCGGCATAGCGCCAGTTTGTCTCCGACTGCGGTTCTACCCCCGCAACGCCGTCAAACACCACAACCGCGCCATCAAGTACGCGCATCGAGCGCTTGACCTCTACCGTAAAGTCGATATGTCCGGGCGTGTCGATAATGTTGAAACGATATTTTTTTGCCAGATCTTTTTTATCTGGCTCGTTGGTACGCGTCCAAAAGCAAGTAATAGCAGCAGCGGTGATGGTGATGCCGCGCTCGCGCTCCTGCTCCATCCAGTCGGTGGTTGTCTCACCTTCGTGCACCTCGCCGATTTTGTGCTGCGAGCCAGTGTAATACAAAACACGCTCAGACGTGGTGGTCTTGCCCGCATCAATGTGCGCAATGATGCCGAAATTCCTAAGTTTTTCGAGTGGATAGTCGCGGTTCATGTAGTTTTAACAAAAGAAAATGCGCCAGAGGCGTTATAGATACTATATAAGAAAAGGGGTAAAAAGAAAAGCCCCACCTAAGTGGGGTCAGCAGGCACGCAAGAGCATAATGCAACGCTCGATCTTTGACCGTTGGTAGGTCCAAAGGTTTTGTTGCAATGTCATGATTGGTAAGCTAAAGTGCCTCTAGAAAGAAATTGGGAGGAATATCATGGAGCCCCACGAGGTACTGAAAAAGATGTTGGAGTGGGTGGAGGCCGAGATCGCAAAAGCCAAACTTCCCTATCAGGACGCGTTTCAGCTCACTAGTTTGAGCTTCTGCGCCCACAAGGTCGCCGGGTTTGCCGAGGCCGAACAAGCCCTGGCGCTTTTGCACGCGGTTGCAAAGACCGAATCACAGGTAGGGACTTATGATGTCGTCCCTCCCTATGCGGCAATCTTTCTTATCAACCGCGCACTCGCGACAAACTAAAAGGCGCCCTTGGGCGCCGATTTTTTTGCACATAGCATAGTGGGAGATTACCACGCGAAGTGGGCGAAGGCCTTGTTGGCTTCGGCCATCCTAAGCGTGTCGTCCTTCTTTTTTATAGCAGAACCCTCGTTGTTGGCTGCCGCGATGAGCTCAGTCGCGAGCTTTTCGGCCATCGGCTTGCCTTTGCCGCCGCGCGCGGCGATCAATATCCAGCGAAACGCGAGTGCTTGCTTGCGTTCGGCGCGCACCTCGCGGGGCACCTGGTAGTTGGCGCCGCCGACGCGGCGAGAGCGTATCTCCATCGCCGGCCCGACATTGCGGATAGCCGTCTCAAACACGTCGACAGGATTCTCCACCTTTTGCTTCTCTTTAATTATTTCAAACGCGTCGTATACTACCTTGCGCGCGGTCGACTTTTTGCCGTCCCACATCACCGAGTTTATAAATTTCTCCACGCGATGAGAGCCGTACTTAAGGTCGACTCCGGGGACATTGCGATTTTTTACTGGGCGGCGCATATAAATTTCTTAATTTATCCTGAGTTTTATCGAAGGATTATTTACCTTTTGGTGCCTTGGTACCGTAGCGTGAGCGGCTGCGGCGGCGTTTCTCCAGCCCTGCGGCATCGAGCTTGCCACGCACTATCTGGTAGCGCACATTGATGTCTTTGACGCGGCCGGCGCGCACTATAACGACCGAGTGCTCCTGCAGGTTGTGGCCTTCGCCGGGGATGTAGGCGGTAATTTCCATACCGTTAGTGAGGCGCACGCGGGCGATTTTGCGGATTGCGGAGTTCGGTTTGCGGGGGGTCTTCGTCGTCACTTTGGTGCACACACCGCGCTTAAAGGGGCTGGGATAGAAGACTGGTCGGTTTTTGAGCGTGTTGAAACCGCGCTGGAGTGCCGGCGACTTCGATTTTGTCTTTAGTTGTGTGCGTCCTTTGCGGACAAGTTGGGAGAGGCGAGCCATTTTTTCGAATTAAAATCCCGCCACGGCGGGAGTGTCAATACTCTACTCTATAGCGCAGTACCTGTCAAAAGGGAGAGGAGGGAGAAAAGGAGCACCGAGAAGTACGGGGCAAGAAAGTAAAAGAACACCAGTATAAGGAGCGTGCCGGAGAGTATGCCGAGCCGCTCAAAATTGATCCGAAAGGTGTCGTATGCTCTTGAGACCGCGGGTGAAAGGGCCGAGAGGACGGCCGAAAGTACTTTAGAACCGTCGAGTGGCGGTACGGGAATAAGATTAAAAAGCGCCAAAAGCAGGTTGACATAGGCGATGATGCTGAAAGCGGCGACAAGGTCGGGCCCTAATTGCGCCCCCGAAAAGCGTATGAGAAGCCCAAAAATAAGCGCGAGCAGGATGTTTGTCCCCGGACCGGCAAACGCGACAAGCCCCTCGCCATACCTGCCTCGCAAGTTGTAGGGGTTGTACGGCACCGGCTTGGCGTAGCCGATGAGTATCGGCGCATGAGTGAGAAGCAAAAGACCGGGGAGCAGAACCGAGCCAACCGGGTCGATGTGGCTTAGGGGGTTTAGAGTGAGCCGTCCCGCCAGGCGCGCGGTCGGGTCGCCGAGCCAGTTGGCCATATAACCGTGAGCCACCTCGTGGAGCACGATAGAGACGATGAGCACGACAATGCCGAAGACGAGGTCAATTTGCATACAATAGAAACTATGGTAGCATATCGCGGTCTACTCTCGTATATATATGGCTAAAATCTGCCCCATAACAAAAAAGCACTCGATTGTCGGCGGCGGCTACAGCAACCGCATCCGCGCAACGAAGTTCAACCCCACTGGCAAGGTCCGCAAGCAGGTCAACCTGCAAAAGAAGCGTATTTTCGTACCCGAGTTGAACCGCCGCGTCACTGTCACCCTCTCAACACAGGGCATGCGCACGATGGCAAAGAACGGCGTCTACAAAACACTCAAAAAAGCCGGGGTGATTTAACGCTCGCCCGCACACTGAAACGCGGCACCGTCGGAGAAACATCTGATGGTGCCTTTTTGGTCGGTGCGCAAAATGTTTGCGCCGACATTTTGAAGCACCGCGAGCGCCGCCTGTGTTGGATGACCGTAAGTATTTTTTGCTCCCACGGAGATGAGCGCCACTGTAGGAGAGACCGCCGCGACAAACTCCTCGCCGCTGGAAAAGCGCGAGCCATGATGCCCCACTTTTAAAATATCGCTGTGGAGTGCCTCTCCGTCGAGCAACAGGAGCTGCGTCTCAACCCCCTTCCCCACGTCGGCCATCAAGAGCGCCTCGCTTTGTCCGTACACCAAGCGCACAACAATACCTCCTTCGTTGACCTTGTCGCTCGGCACATTTGACACGTCGTGGTCCGGATAGAGTATGTCGAGCCGCGCTCCCCCGCCTATATCAAGCGACATCCCTCGGCGGGCAATAACGCGCGGCACCGCAAACTCGCTCACCTCTTGCTCAAGCGCGCGGGCAGTCGCCGTAGGTTTTGGGATGCCGGGCGATATAAACACACCCACCTCGTAACGCTGCAAGAGTCCGACAAATCCGCCGATATGGTCGGCATCCGGATGCGTTTCGATTATCGCGTCTATCGAGCGGTCGAGCGCGGGCATTACTCCGGGCAAGGCGCGCAGTAGCGCATCGCCAGGGCCGCCGTCGACGAGCACCTGCACGCCGGTCGGCGACTCTATATACAAAGCGTCGCCCTGCCCGACATCGAGCACTGCAAAAAGAAGCTGTGGCGGATGTTGTGCAAAAGCAAACGGTGCCTGCACATACACCGCACTCCACACTCCGGCACAAAAAACCGCAAGCACGGCGGCAACATAAAAAGGCATATGTTTGGCAAACACGGGAGACCTCATACACCTAGTATAAATAGAAAAAGGCGCGGTCGGTTCATAGAGAACCCCGCACCTTCCGTAAACCTCTCAGAGCACCGATAGTTTGGCGTCTCTGAGGATCTCGAGATTTTTTGGGGAATAGGTTTTTTGGGGTCGTTTATCCCCCCTTGGATCCCTCACGGTGATTCCCCTCATCGCGAGGTCTTTAAACATCTTCACCACCACCTGTTCGGCCCGGCGCTTCTCCCAAGCGTCGACTCCATACATAGTGGTCACAAACAAGCCCACAAGCCCTGTCGCGGCAATGGCGCCGCGAATTACAACGCCCGATAGCCGCATCGCGCCCTCCCCCTATTTCCTGTATCAAACCGCACTCTGTCCTTTGTATACTACATATGCAAAATTTGGCAATGCGCCTTTCAACGGTTTGATATACTAGAGGGTGTGGACTACTCGCCAAAAACATTTACCCTCCCCGTTTTAAACGGCATATCAGCCACGTCGGTCGAGGAACATCTCGGACTCTACGCGGGCTATGTCAAAAATTTTAACGCTATGTCGGCACTCTTGCCGGAGTATGCCAAAGATTCCGAAAAAAATGCGCACGCTCTCTCGGAGCTTATCCGCCGCCGCTCGTTTGAGTTTGACGGAATGCGCCTGCATGAGCTCTACTTCGAGCAGTTGGAGGAAGGCAATAAACCTCTGACCGCAGGCGGGCCCTTGTCCGCCGCTTTTGAAAAAGAGTATATGAAAGTCGAACATGTCGTACCCTATCTCACCGCAATAGGGATGATGCGCGGTCCGGGCTGGGCGATGATGTATTGGGATCCAGAGGGAAAGCAGTTTCTTGCCGGCTTTAGCGGCGAGCAGCACCAGGGGCATTTTGTAACACTGCCTATAATCCTCGCACTCGATGTGTGGGAGCACGCCTACCTGCTCGACTACGGCGCAAGCGGCAAACAAAAATACATCGAGGCCTTTTTTGACAATCTCAACTGGTCGGTGTGCGAGCGGCGGTTCGCGAGTGCGCAACAATAGCCCACACCCCCAGCGGCAGGTAAGCACCGAGTGCAATCCAACCAGAGAAAGCCGGCACTATATAGGAACCGAGCGGAAGTAATGAAGAGTAGTGTGCAACCGCGATAATGCCGCCAAGCAACCACTCCCCAAAAAGCGCGGGTAAGAGAGCAATGAAGGGATGAATGAGCGAGAGGGCACCGGCAAGAAATCCAAAAAGCATCGCCAAAGGCACAAGTGGAAGCACCACAATATTGACGGGGAAGGAGACAAGCGAGAATACGCCCGTGTAGTAGAGCAGTGCCGGTAGGACAAACAACTGCACGGCAATGGTGGTCGCGGCAGTGGAGCGTACTATCCCTGCAGGCAAAACGCGTGTGAGCAGACGCTCAACCTGCGGACTAAGGGTGATAAGTCCAAGAGTCGCCAAAACACTTAAAACAAATCCGACATCAAAGAGCGCGAGCGGGTTATACAGCAGCATCGCAAGCGCGGCGGCGCACAAGCTGCGCAGTGCAAGCGCCGGCCTTTCGAGATAGCGCGCCAAAACAGCGATGAGTCCCATTAAACAGGCGCGCACGGTGGCCATCCCGCCTCCGGCCATCAGTGCAAAAAGTACAATAATGATGCCGACGCTTACCAGAGCGGCGCGGCGCGGCAAAAAGACGCTCAAAAACCGCAGCGACCAGTCGGCCACCACGCCGATATTGTAGCCAGAAAGTACTACAATATGTATGAGCCCTGCAATGATAAACGCCTGCAGTATGCTGGCGGGCAAGCCGGCCTTCTCACCGAGCAGCAGCCCCTCCATAAGCGAGACCTGCGGCTCCTTCATCACACGCTCCAGCGCGCGCTCAAACGAATGTTTAAGCGTGTAGAGAGTACGGTAGACGCTCGGCGGTCCGTCCTCTGCCGCTCGCAGCACCGCGTACTGCACCACCGCCGTGACACCGCGCGCGCGGAGATACCCAGGGTAGTCGAAAGTGCGGCCGTTGTTTGTCTCAAACGCCTGCGGCTCCTCTACGACACCGCGCACCTCTACTATGTCGCCGTACTGGAGCGCTGTGTCGCGGGGTAAAACCGCAAGCAACTTCCCTTTTGCCGCGCCGTCTAACGGACCACCGTTGATTGTTCGAACCTCCAGCGTCACGCGCACCGAGGAGGCGCGACGATCCGGGTCATCGGCTACCGTACCTGCTACCACTGCCGCGCGGCCGACATAGGAGACAAAGGGCTGCTCCTGCGCGCCAAACGCACTCCACATACGCACGCCAAGCGCGACACCCACTGCCAGTAATAATAAAAGTACGCCGCGGCGCATTGTTACTTATGAGCGGAAAACTCGGCGATGATTTCTTTTTCTTCCGCGGCTGAGAGCGCCTTTTTAAACCGAGCGGACTTGCCGCGCACCCCCTGCTCGCACTCAGCCCAGGTCTTGTGCACCAGCACCTTGCCGTCTACGCGGCTGACATAGGAATACGCTTTGGCTTTGGCGCGCGCACTCGATGCTGATTTATTTTTTTGTAAATTGCTGTCCGCGCCGAGGTGTGACACAGCAACCCCATAGCTGGCGCGCGCTCCACTGTAGAGCTGCACCTTCTGCCCCACTGCCAAGGCAGAGGCAACAGCATCGGCGCGCTCGTTACCTGCCACACCGACGTGCCCACCGACATACTGCCAGTCGACCTCACTGCCGCTTGCGGCTACCGTGGCGTCGAGCGACTGCCACAGGTCCTGATTTATAACTGCCTTCTTTTCTTTGGTCTTCCAGCCGTTCTTCTTCCACCCGTGGACCCACTTGGTAATGCCGTTGATTACATACGAGGAGTCGGAGTAGACAACGCGCACAGCGGCAGGCGCAGTGTTGCACGCGCGCAGGCCTTCTATCGCCGCACGTAGCTCCATGCGGTTGTTGGTGGTCTGCTTTTCAAACCCGCCCAACTCCGTCACTGTATCTCCCGCTACCACCACGGCGGCCCAACCCCCCGGCCCCGGGTTGCCCTTCGATGCCCCGTCGCTAAAAATCACTATCCGGTCGGTCTTTTGCATTCCTTGCAGTATAACCTAGCGGTAATAAAAACAGCCCGCCAAAACGAGTCAAACAAATCTACCAAAACCTAGAGGCGACGCCTCTAGGTTTGATGTTTTCCGAATTCTAAGGACAACTCTTTATAGTACGCGTCTGCTTCACTTAGTACTTGGTCTAATGGAGTTTGATCTTTCAACAGTTCCCTGATTTCTGGGTCAAGCAAGAGCTGCTCTGGCCGGCCTTGTGACTCCCCAAAGTAGTCTTGCATGCTTGAGTAGGGATATTCGAGTAATCGTTTTTCCAAAGTGCGCAGACTTTTTGCGCCGCCCTTCTTCCAACCAGGATCAAAGACTTCTGCCGGATTTAAATGTATATATTGTGTAACTCGTTTTAAATAACCATCATCAGTGATATGTTTTGAACGGAACGGGGTAACAAAAAGATTGCCGACTCTTTTCCTTTTTATATTGAAATACATCGTGTACCCTGTAAAAACCTTGTGCATGAATTTTGAAATTCCGCCCTCAATATTTTCACGCAATAGCAGGTGGGGGTGGTTGCCCATAAGGCAATAGGCTCCTATGCTCACAAAGGGAGTTCCCTGGGATACTGAAAAAATATCGGCATGTGTAAGATGTTGAACATTTCCACGATTAATTGTTTCGCTACTGTTGGCAAGATAGAGCAGTTCGGTAAATCTATTAAAATCGGCTTCATTTTCAAACACTGTGCGCTTATCAACACCGCGCGTGAAGCAGTGATACCACTCATTTGGAGCAAACGGTGTTCTCCTGTATCCCATCTTGACAGTATACCCTGAATTCTAGAGGCGTCGCCTCTATGATTTAGAGTATATCAACCACGCGCAGCCGCGCCGCGCCGCGCCAGTCGAGCTCGATGTGGCCCACAATGTCGGCGCGGGCGCCCGCTGTTATTTTTTTAGAAAACGAGTCCGGGGTGGAGAAGAAGGCGATGCCTCCCGCGCGCGTGCCGTCCTGCTCGAGCGACACTTCCAAGTGATTTTGCTGTTTGCCGAACATCCGCGTAGCGGCAACGGAGACACCGGGGAATATAAACAGTGGCTTCTCGTTAGCCACACCAAAGGGAGCCATCTGCCGCAAGTCGCGCTCGGCGCGCGAAATCTCCGCAAGAGAGAGTTCGCGGTCGATAAGCACCTCCGGAGCGGCACTCGCGCCGGCAGTAAGCGAAGAATAGGCGCTTGCCAGTTCGGCTGGCAAGCGATGCACTCCCTCCTCGGTGAGGGAGAAGCCGCCGGAGGCAGCGTGTCCGCCAAAGTGTTCGAAGGAACCCCTGGCCGCTTCCATAAGTGCAACAATATTGACTCCCTCTGCGGCGCGGCAACTGCCGCGTAGTATCTCGCCGCCCTCGCGCCCCCACAAAAAAACCGTCTTACCATGCGCTTCGACCAGTTTGTTGGCGACAAGCCCCAAAATCCCCGGCCGCCACTGCGGACTGCCCATTACAATGAGCGGACTTAAGGTGAGATCAATCCCCGCGACACGCTTGTTGACCTCGCGCACGGTCGCCGCCACCAACCCCTTGCGCGCATCGTTTATGCGGTTGAGTTCTGCCGCCAGCATGTGTGCCTCCTCGAGACCCTGCGCGGCAAGGAGAGAGGCGGCAGCTTGCGGAGTATCCATACGCGAGGCGGCATTGATGCGCGGAGAGATCATAAAGGTAACGTCATCCTCGGTGAGCGTTCGTGCACTGATGCGTAAAAGTTTTAGAAGCGCGGCGATGCCGGGCCGCCTCCCCCGCCGCATTACCACAAGCCCGCTGTGCGCGAGCATCCGGTTTTCTCCCACCAGAGGAACCATGTCCGAGAGTGTTGCTATTCCGACCAGATCCAGAAACCACTTTTCCTGCCCCGCGCCAAAACCCTTGGGACGATCTTTAGACAAAATCGCCTGCATCAGCTTCCACGCCACCCCCGCGCCGCACAGACCGTCGAATGGGTATCTGCTGCTTTTTAGTTTGGGATTAATGAGCGCAAACGCACGGGGCAGAACCTCCGGCTCAAGGTGATGATCGGTCACAATAACATCAACTCCTTTTTGTTTTGCAAAAGCTATCGGCTCCACCTCGGTGGTACCGAGGTCGATGGTGATAATGAGCGCAACTCGTTGCGCCGCGAGCTCCTCTATCCCCTCTGTGTTCAGCCCGTAGCCCTCTTTGTGACGATGAGGAATGTAGTGGATAACATCGAGCCCGTAAATGCGCAAAAACTCGCAGAGCATCACTCCGCCGGGTATGCCGTCGGAATCGTAGTCGCTCCACACCGCCACGCGCTCGTTATTTTTTTTGGCGCTTAAGATGCGCTCGACTGCCGCCTCCATATCGGGTAGTAGAAAGGGGTCGTGGCTGTCGGCGTTGTAGTCCGGGTTAAGAAACGCCTCGTGTAGCTCCGGCGCGATGCCGCGCACAAGCAGTAGGTGCGGCACAAGGTCTCCGTGGAGCCGCTCGCGTACCTTATAGCGCTTCATCTGGTCTAGTATACTGGAGCGATGGCGGATTGTATTTTTTGTAAAATCGCGGCGGGCGAGATCCCCGCGCAAAAGACGCTTGAAAACGAAGAGTGTGTCGCTTTTTTGGATATACACCCAAAGGCCCCCGGACACACTCTACTGATACCAAAAAAACACTACCCGTGGATATGGGATATACCGGACGCACTGTTTGTAAAACTGTTTCAGACCGCAAAACAATTGGCGCCGGAGCTCAAAAAACAGGTGGGCGCCGATTATGTGCAACTCTCGGTCATTGGAAAAGACGTGCCTCATGCCCATATGCATCTGATCCCCCGCATGCTCTCCAACACCTCAGTGTTGCCGTAGCGCGTCGATAGCGGGCAGGGTCCCGCGTACCAAAAACTCCAGCATCGCTCCACCGCCGGTTGATATAAAGACCTTTTCGGCGTCGAACGTGTACTTCTCCACCGCGGCGGCGGTGTCTCCGCCTCCGACAACCGCGCGCGTGCCGCTGGCAGAGAGCGCGGAGGCGAGTGCCTCGGTGCCGTCGCGATACCCGCGCTCATACACTCCCATAGGGCCGTTCCAAAGCACAAACGGCGCTTGAGTAATCACCGTGCTCCATTTTTTAGACGTCTCCGGTCCGATGTCGATAATGCTCTCGTTGGCGCGGATGTCGAACACAAGACCGAGACGCTCGGCGTTTGATCCCTCTTCGGCAAATATCGCGTCGGTCGGAACTACGAGATGCTCGTTTGTCGCGACCTCCGTGGGCACGGGAAGAGTAGAGATAAGAGAGGATCCGAACGGGAGCCCCCGCGCTTTTATAACGTCGTTGGCGAGCGCGCCACCGAGGAGCACCTGTGCGTACAGCGACAGCAGTTTTGTAATCAGCGGCTCTTTTGTTTCAAACTTTGCCCCGCCGATGAGCGCGATGGCGCCCGGCGGCGGAGTGAGTGCCGCGGAAAGCCGCTCTATCTCCTCCTCAAAACGCAGTCCCGCGTAGCTTGGCAGAAGCGCGGAAAGAGCGACCATTGAGGCGTGCGAGCGGTGCGAGTTGGCAAACGCTTCGTTGACATAGAGGTCGCCGAGAGCCGCGAGTTTTTGTGCATACTCCGCGCTGTTGCTCTCCTCACCGGGATCAAAACGCAGATTCTCCTCCATCTCAAACGGCACCGAGGTGAGAGTGTGTAGATGCTCCGCAATCGGCGCTACACGCAAACCCTCTACCACTTTTCCTCCGGGGCGGCCGATGTCGGTGAGGATGATTATTTTTGCCGCGCCGTTTTTATGCAAAAGCTCGAGCGTCGGAAGCGCGGAGCGGATGCGCAGGTCATTTGCCACCCGCGGCGCACCGCGAGCCGTGTCGAGGGGGACATTAAAGTCGACGCGCAACAGCACGCGCTTGCCCGCGACCGGCGCCTCCCGCACACTGTGTATCCCCTCTCTCATTGCTTTTTTTTGCTGCCACGGACGGTCTTTATAATT
>Ga0155399_120_pt1 | contig 23239 bp, 25 predicted proteins | sample RifCSPhighO2_02_FD_106367 | JGI IMG/M metagenome (GOLD analysis project Ga0155399, IMG submission 106367) | Candidatus Adlerbacteria bacterium RIFCSPHIGHO2_02_FULL_54_18
AGCCGCAAAGAGCTAGAGAGTCCCGACCTACGCGGCGGGCTGGCGTACCTTATCGCCGCTGCTATCGCCGAGGGCACGAGCACTATCGACAACGCTTACCTGATTGATAGAGGCTACGAGCATATAGAAGAGCGCCTCCAGAACCTCGGCCTTAATATAAAAAGAGAATAGGTTTAATTTTCACCGAGGTTCAACCTCGGTATATTTTAGCCAATCGGTCATTTCTTTTTCGAATTCTGCCGGTGATTCAAAATAAAGCGGTGCGCTCTCCGTATTTAGTATACGATTCCAAGCACTCTCTTTACCTATAAAAAATGAATAACTCGAGTACAGATATGTTCGCGGTTGCTCAGGGTTAAGATGAATATAAGAAAAAAGATATTTCAGGTATCGATCGTCTCCGGCATGTACGGATTTATATCTGCCTTGGAAAAGTGCTCCGCTCCGTTCATTTTTAACGTTAAAATACATCGTATAACCGGTCGATAGTTTCTGCATAAATTTACTGATTCCACCTTCTGTATGTTGGCGGAGGAGAAGATGAAAATGGTTAGGCATGAGGCAGTAGGCTATTATGTCTACCAATGCTGCGCCACGGTTTATCTGTAGTAATTCAACCGAGGTTGAACCTCGGTAATTATTTAACTGGATAGGTTTACTACCATTGCTGAGATAAAGCAGGATAAGAAAGCGTTCGTAATCATTTTTTGTAAGAAATATCTTTCTTTTTTCCGTACCGCGATTGTAGACGTGGTAGTACTCTTGCGGTGCAACTGGTCCCCGATTAGTCATCTGATTATTATACCGAGGTTGAACCTCGGTAATAGAGTGGTTGGGGAAAAGAAAAAGCCGCGCGTCTGACGCGCGGCGGTAGTTATGGCCGACTAACTTTCGGAAAATTAATTGCTCCGAACAAGCCACCGATGAGCGTGACAATCAGCAGGAGGCCAAGATAGGCCTTACTGGTCGTCCAGGTAAGAAACGAGAATCCGTACCCGAGGTCGCATAGGAACGAGAACAGGACCACGACGACTGCCGACAACAGAATGAAGATTGCAAATCGTACGGTAAAAGAAGCACTGCCGATGAGGATAATAAGGCGGTCAATGGTAGCCATATTCCAGACTCCTTATACATTAGAAGTTAATTTGCCGAGACTTCGTATTTTGGGGTAGGGAGTTGGAACTACTGCTCGTAGAATACACCAATTTATAATTCTGTCAACCTCTGTTTGTTTTGCTTAGCGGGGCGGAGTATTATGCCTAAGCGATGTCATTTTTTTCTCCCAAACTCGGGATAGACCTCGGGACCGCCAACACGCTCGTGTTTGTACCCGGTCGAGGAGTGGTGCTCAACGAACCCTCGGTAGTGGCCATTTCAGAAATTGATAAGCGGATATTGGCGGTGGGTACCGAAGCCAAAGAAATGATAGGACGCACGCCCGGCGAGATAGTTGCGTACCGCCCGATGCGCGACGGCGTCATTGCCGACTATCGCGTTACCCACGCGATGCTCAAATATTTTATACGCAAGGCATCGGGGCGGTTTCAGTTTTTTAAGCCGGACGTGATGATTTCTGTCCCGACGGGCGTCACCTCGACCGAACGGCGCGCGGTGGTCGAGGCGGCGATACGAGCCGGTGCCAAGAATGCCTACGTGGTCAAAGAGGCAGTGCTCGCGGCTATCGGCGCGGGGATACCGATACAGGAGGCCCGCGGACACATGGTAGTTGATATTGGCGGCGGCACCACTGACGTGGCGGTAATCTCTCTCGGGGGGATAGTCTCCTCGACCTCTATCAAATGTGCCGGCGACAAGCTCGACCGCGCGATAGCCGACTATATAAAAAAGACCTACAATCTCGCGATAGGGGAAAAGACCGCCGAGGACGTCAAAATCGGAATCGGCTCCGCGGTGCCTGTCGGCGAGGAGCTCACGATGGCAGTGCGGGGTCGCGACTTTATCACCGGCTTGCCGCGCTCGGTCGAACTTAAGACCAACGACATCGTCAAAGCGATGGGCAAAGAGCTTCGCGAGATAATCAAGGCAATCCGCGACGTGCTGCAGGACACACCGCCCGAGCTCGCGGCAGACATAATCGACTCCGGTATCACCATGACTGGCGGCACCTCACAGCTGCGCAACTTTGCCGAGCTGGTGCTGCGCCGGACAGGGGTCAAGGCAGCGGTGGCCGACAACGCCCTTTACTGCGTTGCTGTCGGCTCCGGCATCGCTCTCAATCATCTCGACACATACAAAAAGGCCATCATTTCAAAGAGATAAGGTACGGCACGCTTATGCACCACGCATATTATATAGAGGGTCCGCTGTCGCAGTTTGAGGCGTATAAAGCGCACCTGCGTCCGCTGTGGGCACACACATACGAGCGCTTTGGGATAGACGAGGCGCGCGAAATTATTGCGCTTTCTTCGCTTAAAAACTTTGCCGAGGCGACCTTTTTCATAGGCGCCTCCTCTATCACGAGCGAGGCCCAGCAGGCGCTGCTTAAACTGCTGGAGGAGCCGCAGGAGGGGACTACGTTTGTATTGTTGGTGCCGCACGGAGCGCTTTTGCCGACCGTACAGTCGCGCATGTTGCCTTATCCGGAAATCATTGCCGAATTTAGTAGGTCTGACCTACTGGTGGAAAAGTTTTTGAAGAGGGGAGGCAAAGAGCGTAGTGATTATATTGCCGAAATGCTTAAAAATGAGGACGGGCTCAGAGAGCGTGTACGGGATTTTATAAACGCGCTTGAGGCAGAGTGCGTGAAGCTACACTTCACACAGAAGGTTGAGGGGCGCCAGGCGCTCGAAGATATCGCAATGGTGCGGGGCTACTTGAGCGACCGCTCGCCGTCGCTCAAAATACTACTGGAACACTTAGCGTTGTCACTGCCCGTCATATGACTCCAAAAAAAATCCGGGAGCGGAGAGAACGGATTTTGACACTCGATTGCGCCCTCAAAAAGCTTTTTCCCGACGCAAAAATCGAACTGCATTATTCCACCCCTCTCGAACTTTTAGTTGCCGTGCAATTGTCGGCCCAATGCACCGACAAGAGAGTAAATAAGATTACAGAGACGTTGTTTAGGAAGTACAAAAAACTTGATGATTACGTACAAGCGTCCGCCGGCCGGCGGACCGTCGCAGAGTTTGAGCGGGATATACGCTCCTCCGGATTTTATCGAAACAAAACAAAAAACATCTTGGCCACGGCCAAGATAATTAAAGAAGATTGGCGCGGTCAGGTTCCTAGTACTATGGAAGATCTTTTGAAGTTACCTGGAGTTGGGCGCAAGACGGCCACGGTGGTGCTCAAAGAGGTGTACGGCGTTGTGGCCGGCATTACTGTAGACACGCATGTTATCCGTTTTGTACAACGGTTCGACTTGAGCGACCACAAAGACCCCGTCCGGATAGAAAAAGATCTGATGACTCTACTGCCTAAAAAAGAGTGGGGGGACTTTACCCACCGGGTCATACACTACGGCCGCTACCTGGCCCCGGCACGCGTCTACGACACCGCCCGCGACCCCCTGGTCAAAATATATCCTCCTGCGGCAAAAAAATTTAGAGTTTGATATACTACAGGTATGGTCTACGATTTTAAACCGTTCGACAAGCGGCTCAAGGAAATAGGGGAGCGGGCGGGCAAGGAGATGTCCGGCATACGCACCGGCCGCGCCGCGCCGGCTATCCTCGACGGTATTATGGTCGAGAGCTACGGCACTCGCGCGCCGATTACGCAGGTGGCGGCGGTGAGTGTGGAAGATGCGCGCACTATCAGGATTATCCCGTGGGATATGCAAAACGGAAAAGAGATAGAGAAGGCCATCGCGCAAGCCAACCTCGGACTCTCTGTCGGGCTCGACGAGCGGGGAGTGCGGGTCGCTTTTCCTGAGCTTACCTCCGAGCGGCGCGGGCAGTTGGTCAAACTCGCAAAAGAAAAGATAGAGGAGGTCCGCACCATGCTGCGGACGGCGCGCGACGATGTGTGGAGCGACATCCAGCGTCAGGAAAAAGACAAAAAAATATCCGAAGACGAGAAGTTTAGATATAAAGAGGAGATGCAAAAGCGCGTCGATGCGGCCAATAAAAACTTTGACGCCGCGCTCGAGCGCAAAGAAAAGGAGATAGCGAACTAACCCCAATGATCTTGTCGCTCATAATATTTATTGCTCTTTTGGTCTTACTGATACTCGTGCATGAGGCGGGGCACTTTGGCGCGGCAAAACTTTTTGGAATACGCGTGGACGAGTTTGCTGTCGGGTTTCCTCCGCGGCTGCTCACTATCCGCCGAGGAGAAACCGAGTACAGCATCAACCTCCTCTTGGTGGGCGGCTATGTAAAGATCCGCGGAGAGGACCTCGGAACCGATGTAAAAGACGATAGAAGTATGGCGGCTCGCTCGCGGCCCGTTCAGGCAGTTGTTGTGGTAGCAGGGGTGGCGGTCAACCTCCTTTTCGGCTGGCTCGCCCTCTCTGCCGGCTATATGGCCGGGATGCCGACCTCGGCCGAGTATCAAGGGTTCGGCACGGTGGAGAATATACACACCACCATTCTGGCGGTCGTTCCCGGCTCTCCGGCGGCGCGCGCGGGGCTCCAACCGGGCGACACTATACAAAGCGTTACCACCGACTCTGCACACATTGCCGCCACGGGGAGTGCTTCGGCACAGGTGCAGGAGTTTATTGCGGCGCATCAAGACGAGAGTTTTGTTTTTGTACTGGAGCGCGGCGGGGAAGAGCAGAACAGCGTCCTGCGGGCCGAAGAGGGGGTAATAGGCGGTCGCAAGGCGATTGGAATCCAGATGGGAGATATCGGGATACTGCAGCTGCTGCCGCACCTAGCGCTTGTTGAGGGCGCGCTGGCCGCCAAAGACATGACCGTTAGCACTGCAACCGGTCTAGGTATGTTCTTTGGCCAACTTTTGACCGGCAAAGCGCAATGGGGTGATGTTGCCGGTCCTGTGGGGATAGCGGGCTTGGGCGCCGGAGCGGTCCAAGACGGCTTTGCGTCGGCTGCGCTTATTGTGGCGCTCATTTCTATCAACCTCGCGCTCATAAACCTCATCCCTATCCCCGGACTCGACGGCGGACGGTTGCTCATTATTGCCACAGAAGGGCTGCTGCGCCGCCCGATTTCTCCGAAAATAATAAACGCATTTTCTATTGCTGGCTTTGCTCTCATTGTGGTGCTGATGGTTGTCGTAACCTACCACGACATCGCCAGATTGGTCGGATAACCTTTCGACTTTGTTCAAGGTAAATAAAAACCGCCGCCCATGGTGGGCGGCGGGTGAGCGGAAACCAGTCAGCTCGGCTTGATTTTCGTGATTATGATGCTCCCTTGGAGCGGAGCCGGCGTATGATAGACGACGGCGTCCCTTAGGGTGTACACGAGCCCCGGCTCGACGACCAGCCGGTGGGTCGCCGACTTTGCAATTGGTCGCAGATCGACGTAAAGGAACGTCCGTCCGTCCGCGTGCTCCTTGCGGAACACTTGCATCGAGGCCGTGACGATTTTCCCGCAATACTGCGTCGGGCTGTCGTCGTGCACGAAGAAGTTGACCATGCCGCCCTTCACGAACCGGGCGAACTGGATGAACTTTATGTCCTCGAACCCGCCTTCGCGACAGACGGCCGGCACCTTGATCTGGACGACACCCCCGTTCCAGAGAAGTTCGCGCTTGAGGACGGCGACCGGCTGGCGAGCCAGCGCGCTTAGAACAGGAAAAAGTCCTGTAGTCATTGACAACCTCCGTTGATGACTAGGGGAACTGAAAATAGTGTATCACGTGCACAATAAAAGTCAAGTTTTTGCTCAGGACGCTTTTTGGGCTTACAATGACGCACATGCGACAGTCACAACTCTTTACCAAAACGCGGCGGGAGGCACCGCAGGGCGAGGTGTCCAAAAACGCCCAGCTGCTTATCCGCGCCGGGTTTGTCCACAAAGAGATGGCAGGCGTGTACTCGTACTTGCCGCTCGGCCTGCGCGTACTCAATAAAATAATCGGCGTTATCCGCGAAGAGATGAATGCGATAGGCGGACAGGAACTCTTGCTCACCACTCTGCAAGACCCGGAGGTGTGGAAGAAGAGCGGCCGCTGGAGTGACGAGGTCAACGACACGTGGTTTAAAACGCACTTGCACAGCGGCGAACAGTTTCACTCCGGGAGCGAGCTCGGGCTCGCAAACACGCACGAGGAGCCGCTCACCGCGCTTATGCGCAACCACATAAGTTCGTACAAAGACCTGCCAAAGTATGCGTACCAGTTCCAGACAAAGTTTCGCAACGAGTTGCGCGCCAAGTCGGGCATTATGCGCTCGCGCGAGTTTATTATGAAAGACCTCTACTCCTTTTCCCGCGACGAAGAGGGGTTTAGGGAGTTTTATGAGCGCGCGGCCGAGGCGTATCTAAAAGTGTTTAAGCGCGCCGGTCTCGGTGAGCACACCTACCGCACTTTTGCATCCGGTGGTTCTTTCTCCAAATTTAGCGACGAGTTCCAGACCGTGTGCGGGGCGGGCGAAGACACCATTTATATAAACGAGGGCCGGCGCCTTGCTATCAACAAAGAGGTGTACAACGATCAGACGCTCTCGGAGCTCGGGCTGCGCAAGGAAGACCTGCGCGAGGAGCGGGCGATAGAGGTTGGAAACATCTTTCCGCTCGGTACAAAATATTCCGCGGCTCTCGGCCTTACTTATAAAAATGAGGCGGGCGAGGAGGTGCCGGTGGTGATGGGCTCCTATGGCATCGGTCCGGGGCGGCTGTTAGGCACCGTTGTCGAGGTTTTGAGTGATGAAAAGGGGATGGTGTGGCCCGAGGAGGTGGCTCCCTTCAGTATCCATCTGGTGCAGCTTGGCGAAGATGAGGATGTCAAAAAAGAGGCCGAGGAGATATATCGCTCTTTGGTAGAGGCGAGAGTTGAGGTGCTTTTTGACGACCGCACCATGCGCGCCGGAGAAAAGTTTGCCGACTCCGATTTAATAGGTATACCGTTGCGTGTGGTGGTGTCGCAAAAAACATTAGCCGAAGGCAAGTGTGAGTGCGTCGAGCGCGCGTCGGGGACAACTCACCACCGCTCTCTCTCCGAGTTGATGAGCCATCTCACCACATGATTGGCCGGCTCAAAAGGAAGTTCCTTCCCTTGCTTTCAAATGACATTGGGATTGATTTAGGTACCACCAACACCTTGGTGTATCTGCGCGGCAAGGGCATTGTGGTAACGGAGCCCTCTGTCGTTGCGGTCAACCACAAGACCGGCCAGGTGGTGGCGGTAGGCACGGAGGCAAAAAATATGCTCGGGCGCACACCAGGGCATCTCAGCGCGGTTAAGCCCCTGGTAGATGGCGTCATTTCGGACTTTGAGGCCACTGAGGAAATGCTCGCCTACCTGATGAACCGCGCCCAAAGGTTGCAAAAAAAACTATTGGGGCCGCGCGTTGTCATCGGCGTGCCCTCCGGTATAACCAATGTTGAGATACGCGCGGTCAAAGATGCGGCACAAAACGCGGGCGCGCGCGAAGTACATATTATAGAAGAGCCGATTGCCGCTGCGCTTGGTGTGCGGCTCCCTATACGCGAGGCAGTGGGCTCGATGCTCGTGGACATAGGCGGCGGCAACACCGATATCGCGGTGCTTTCCTTGGGCGGCATCGTCCGCTCCAAAAATGTACGCATCGCTGGGGAAAAGCTCAACCAGGATATTATTGCCTATGTGCGCTCCGAGTTTAAGGTGCTGATAGGGGAAAAGACAGCCGAAGATGTCAAGATGGCCATCGGCTCGGTATCGGACGGCGCGGGGCAGCGGCAAGCCCCTATTAGGGGGCGGGACCTTATTACCGGCTTGCCGCGCGAGATTGTCATCACCGACTCCGATATACGCGAGGCGATTTCCCAATCGATAGACACGCTGGTGGAGTCCATTCGCGAAGTGCTCGAAACGACTCCTCCCGAGATACTTTCCGACATCATACGCGACGGAGTGACACTAACCGGCGGCGGCGCTCTCCTCGGCGGCCTCGACACTCTACTCTCCGAGTGGCTCAAGGTGTCGGTGAGGGTTGCGGACGATCCTTTGACCGCGGTGGCGCGCGGCACCGGCGTGATTTTGGAAAATTTAGAACTGCATCGCGACATGCTGACCGAGTATGATGACGATATCTAAACGGCACACTCAGGCCGAGCTTCGCGCGCGCCGCACGCGGCTTGTAACCGTTGCGTGCCTCCTCCTGCTTTTTGTTGCGGCGACACTGTGGCGTGCGCCTCTTTCTGCAGCAGTGTGGCACATCCTCCGGCCTGTTGTAGAAGCGCGTTTCGGCAGTGTTGCGCCGCTGGAGGCCGAGCGTGCCGCGGCGCGCGCGGCGCTTGCCGACCGCGACGCGCTATATGAGGAAAATGTGGATCTCAAGGCCCGGCTCGACCGCGATGCGCGTGTAGAGCGTGTGCTGGCGGGTGTGCTGTTGCGCCCGCCGGCAACTCCCTACGACACACTGGTGATAGACGCCGGCAGCGTCGAGGGGGTGGTGGCAGGCGACAGGGTTGCTTCGGGCGGCACTGTGCTCATCGGTCGCGTCTCGGAGGTGTATGCGCACACCTCGCGGGTGGTACTCTACTCCGCACCGGGCGAACGCTACGATGCTCTTCTGCGCGGCGCCATTCCTCTTATTGTCGAGGGACAGGGCGGCGGTTCTATGAGCGCACAGGCGCCTGCGGGCATTATGGTTGCAGTGGGCGATAGTGTCGTACTGCCCGGAATCGCGGGCGGCTTTGTCGCTGCACTATCTCATATCGAGCGCACGGAAGCCGAGTCGTTTGTTACACTGTATATGCGACTTCCGGTTAATCTCTTTGAACTCCGGTACGTCGAAGTGTGGAAGGAACCGCGTCATGACAGCATCTAGCCGATGGATATATGCAGTCACCTTTCTGCTCGCTGCAGCGGGTTTTTTGCTGCCGTTCTGGCCGCTCACGGTCGTGGGGATAGTCCTGTGCGCGCTCTCGGGTCGGTGGCTGTTTGCGGTGGCAGTCGCTCTTCTGTTTGACGTTGCGTGGGGCGCGCCTACTGGCGCAGGGCATTTTTTGCTCTTTCCTTTTACCGCGCTCGCGCTTGTCGCGGGGCTTGCCCGGCTCATCGGCGGTCACTATTTTTTAGACAAAAGTCCTCAAGAAACACTCTAGATTTTGAGAGTGCTCTGGCTCCACGTATACTTGCCGTATGCGGCGATGGTACACACGCACAAAAAAGGGCTCGCCGGAGATATATCCGGACGAGGTGTTTATAGATGCCGCCAATATCTCGCAGTTTGACACCAGCCAGTTTGAAGGGCGCATCGAGCGGCCGCTGTCGCGCCGGTCGTTTGCAGTCGCGGGTGGTGTTTTTGCTCTTGCTGCGACACTGCTTTTGTTGCGGGCAAGCGACCTTCAGCTGCTGCACGGTACTGCATATGCCAAACAGGCACGAGAAAATCAGCTCGAGCAGCAGGTTATTTTTGCGGACAGAGGAGTTATAAAAGACAGGGCGGGGCGGCCCCTCGCATGGAACGACAGGCCGGCAGTCAACGAACAGGACTTTGCTACGCGAGTGTACTCACCATATAGAGGTATCGCCCACGTGCTCGGCTATATAAAACCGCCGGCCAAGGACTCCTCTGGTTTTTATTATCGCGACTCCTACGTGGGGGTAGACGGTGCAGAAAAGGCCTTTGACGATACTCTTAAGGGGGAGAACGGGCTCACTCTCACTGAAACCGATGCGCGAGGAGGAGTGGTGTCCTCCTCGGCAGTGCGCACTCCAAAAATGGGCGCCACGCTCGCGCTCTCTGTAGATGCCGTAGTATCCGAAGGGCTGTACGACTCGCTTGCGCTGCATGCGAGCGCGGCGCGCGCCGTAGGCGCCGCGGGGGTCATTATAGATGTGCGCACCGGCGAGTTGCTCGCGCTCGCCAGCTATCCAGAGTACTCGCCGCAGACGCTCTTGGGAGGCGACCCCGCCGCGGTTACCGCATACACTGCCGACCGCCGACTACCGTTCCTCAACAGAGCGACCGACGGTTTGTACGCACCGGGCTCAATCGTCAAACCCTTAGTGGCCGCTGCCGCGCTTGCCGAAGGCGTTATTGACGAAAATAAACAAATACTCTCTAGCGGTCAGCTTGTCGTTCCCAATCCATATAATCCGGACAAGCCGTCGATATTTAAGGACTGGCGCGTCAACGGATGGACCGACGCGCGGCGCGCCATTGCCGTCTCTTCGGATGTTTACTTTTATGAAATCGGTGGCGGTTTTGAGAGCCAGCCGGGCTTGGGGATAGGCCGCATCGACTCCTACTTTAAACTCTTCGGGTTCGGGAGTGATGCAGGACTCCGCGGGTTTTCTGAAGCCCCCGGCACTATCCCCACTCCGGAGTGGAAGGCGGCCACCTTCCCGGAGGACCCCGCGTGGCGCCTCGGCAACACCTATCACACGGCGATAGGACAGTATGGCACTTTAGTGACGCCGCTGCAGGCGGTGCGGATGGTGGCAGCCATAAGCAACGGCGGTATGTTGCTCACTCCGACGCTCGTTGCAAGCAGTACTCCGCGCGGGAGCAGTATCCCGATAGACGCGCACGCGCTTGAGGTGGCGCGCGAGGGGATGAGGCAGGGAGTCACGAGCGGGATAGCAACGGCGGTCAACTTCTCCTTTGTGCATGTGGCAGCCAAGACCGGCACCGCGCAGGTGGGAGTGCATAACGAATATCAAAACGCATGGATGGTCGGCTTCTGGCCGTATGAAAATCCACACTATGCCTATGCCGTGGTACTCGAGCGGATGCCCGCAGGAACGCCCATAGGCGGTTCGGTAGTGATGAGCGACTTCTTTCGCTTTTTGGAAACACACGCGCCGGGCTATCTCAATTGACAATAGCGCAGTTTCCTATACACTAACTGCTCACTATGACCGAAGAACTTATTTCGCAGGAAAAGTTTGAGGAACTTACTAAAGAACTCGACGATTTGCGCACCGTGCGCCGTCGCGAGGTTGCCGAACAACTGGAGTACGCGCGCTCGCTCGGCGATCTTTCCGAAAATGCCGAGTATCAGGAGGCCCGCGAAATGCAGGCCGCGGTAGAGGAGCGCATCGGCAAACTTGAGAGTATTCTTAAAAATGCAAAAATAGTCCGCAGCTCTAAGTCCGATACCGCCTCGATGGGGGCGACCGTTTTGGTGCAAAAAATAGGCGGGGAGGACAAACATTCCTACACCATTGTGGGCGCCGAGGAGGCCGACATTTTGCAAGGCAAGGTGTCGTATCACTCGCCGCTCGGCAGTGCGCTTATGGGCAAAAAGAAAGGGGACGAATTTTCCTTCCACACCCCCCGCGGCACGCTGAAATACAAAATTCTTAAGGTAGAATAGACGAATGTTTTGGGCAGACCGGATTGCCGGGGAAATAGAGGAGAGATTCGGGAAACCGAAAGTCCCCTTACTTATCCGGGATGAAAAGACCGTCTCCGGTCGTGTGCACGTGGGGAGTATGCGCGGGGTTGCTATACATGGAGCGGTACATGAAGCGCTCATACAGAGGGGAGTACCCACTATATTTAAATTTGAACTTAATGACTTCGACGTTTTCGACGGTGTTCCAGAGTATCTTCCGCACGAGCAGTTTGAGCAGCACGTTGGCAAGCTGTTAAAAGATGTTCCTGCACCGGATTCTAATTATAAAAATTTCGCCGATCAGTACGGAAGCGAGTTTAAGAGCGTTATCGAGAGCGCCGGTTTTACACCGGAGTTTTACTGGGGCAGCGAGTTGTATGAGTCGGGTGCGATGGACGACTCTATCCGCCTAGCGCTTGAGCGTTCGGCAGATATTATCCATATTTACAAAGAGGTCTCTGGTTCACAAAAAGTCGAGGAGTGGCTACCTATCTCTGTTATATGCGAGCAGTGTAAAAAGGTGACGACCACTCACGTCACGCAATTTGACGGGACAGTGGTCACGTATAGTTGCACGTGTGGACACGAAGGGCGCGTCTCGCCGTTTGGAGGCAAGGCAAAATTAGCGTGGAAGGTAGAGTGGCCCGCCAAATGGAAGGTTGGTGGCGTCAAGATTGAGGGCGGCGGTAAAGACCACTCCACCAAGGGCGGCAGCAGGGATGTTGGAAATCATATTGCAAAAGAGCTCTTTGGATACGAGCCGCCCTTTGATATCCCTTACGAATTTTTTCTGGTCGGCGGCAGGAAGATGTCTTCGTCTAAAGGCAGGGGCTCCAGCGCTCATGAGATAGCTGCTCTAGTACCAACAAAAATATTTCGCCTCGCACTGCTGGGTAAAGACATCACCCAGCAGGTCAACTTCGACCCGGAGGGTGACACTATTCCTATCCTCTACGACCAGTACGACAAACTGGCCGAAAATTATTGGGCGGGAGTGCAAGACGATTACTCCCGGCTCTTTACACTTATCCACCCTGGCCGCGGGGTGCCACAAAAGAGCGTTTTGCCGAGGTTCAGCCAGGTTGCCTTTATAGTGCAGATGCCGCATCTCGACCTACAAAAGGAGTTTCCCGATGCAAACAAAGACGAGCTTGCCGAGCGCGCATTGTATGCCAAGCGCTGGCTCGAGCAGTACGCTCCTGAGAAGTATGTCTTTAAACTGCACGAGGAGTTGCCCGAGGCCGCGCGCTCCCTTAGTGCCGAGCAAAAGCAAGCGCTTGCGGTTGTGCACGACTACATCGCCTCGCGCGAGGCGATGCCCTCCGGCGAGGAGCTGCACCAAAAGTTGCACGAACTCAAAGAGTTTAAGGCAATCTATCTTGCCTTTCTTGGCAAAGAGAGTGGACCTAAAGCGGGATGGTTTCTCTCGGTCCTGCCGAGGGAGTTTGTAATAAAGCGCCTGCACGAGGCAAGCGCTTGAGGGTGATGGTGTGTGGATAAGTTGACGGGCGCCCAAGGATTACTCCCGGGGCGCCCGTAGATATTAAGGGAGGGGCACTGACGCGCCGATGACAAGCGTCACCAGCGGGCTGCCCAAGGCGACTAGCAACAACAGCAACAGTGCTGTCAGCCAGCGCGCTTGGCGCCGCAGGCGTTGCTCTTCGTCGTGGGCCTTCAAGATGCGCACTGCGCCGTCTTTTGCGGCGTAGTGGCCCTTGAGCCCCTCCCAAAAATTCTCTTCTTGTTGTTGATTATCCATAGGCAACCTCCATATGTTGTGGCTGCCTCCCTGTCCATTTTCAAGAATACACCTAAACGCACTTTTGTCAAGTTTTTGGGCCGCAGGTAGGTATTGTCACTCTCGATATTTGTTGTCTCGTTGTGTACTGTGGACAACTATTGCATCCAAGTGGGACAAAGTACCGTAAGATACACAAGTAGTGGGATGAAGTGGGATAGTATTGACATAAACATATGCTGATTGGCGAATATTTACATACACTCGACAGTAAAAAGCGGCTTTCCCTTCCGGCAAAGTTTCGCAAGGAGGTCGGCCGCACAGTGGTCATCACCCGCGGTCTCGACTCCTGTCTTTTTATGTATCCGCAGAAGGCGTGGGAAAAAATAGCAGCAAAGGTGTCAGGTCTGCCAATAGGGGGCACCGACACGCGCGGGATGAGCCGCTTTCTGCTCGCGGGGGCGGTGGAGACCGAGGTCGACCGGGCGGGGAGGATACTCATCCCCGAGTATCTCAAGGACTTCGCCGACTTAAAGTCCCGGGTCGTGCTTGCCGGCGTTTCGGATAGGGTCGAAATCTGGAACGAAAAAACATGGGAGGAATACAAGCGCCGGATAGAGAAGGGCGCCGATCAGATGGCGCAGACATTGGGGGACTTAGGAATTCTTTGACATGAATACCACAATAATGACACGCAAGCTTGCGCCCGGTCGTGGCCGACTCCGCTCCCGTCGAGAGGAGGGCGGGAATGTCCGCGACCGGACTCAAGCCAACGTGCGAGGAGCTCATATAAGCGTAATGACCAAAGAGGTGCTGGAGGCGCTTGCCCTTGCCCCCGGCGATATAGTTGTTGATGCAACGTTCGGCCAGGGCGGGCACAGCCGGGCGCTTGAGGCCTCGCAGAAGATACGACTTATTTCTATAGATTCAGACCCCGCCGCGGCCGCGCAAGGCGCAATTGAATCAAACTTTGGCGATTTGGGCACGGTACTTAAAAAGCTCGATATTAAAAAAGTGGACAAAGTGCTTTTTGATTTGGGCTGGAACACGGGTCAGCTCGTGTCGGGGCGCGGGTTTTCCTTTTTGCACGACGAGCCGTTGGTGATGAGCTATGGCGCGCGCCCGCGCTCGGGTTTTGTCGCCGCAGACATACTCAACAAGTGGAGCGAGCACGTGTTGGCGGACATTATTTTTGGCTACGGCGAGGAGCGCTACGCGCGCCGGATAGCAAAACGCATTGTCGAGCGCCGGCAAGAGCAGTCGTTTAAAACATCACTAGAGCTCGCCGAGGTAGTGCGCGACGCAGTGCCGCTCGCCTACAGGCGCGGTCGCATCCATCCGGCGACAAAAACGTTTCAGGCGCTGCGCATCGCTGTCAACGATGAACTCGGCGCGCTTGACTCCGGACTGCGCGCGGCGTGGCACTCCCTCTCCACGGGCGGACGCATCGCGGTTATCACCTTTCATAGTATCGAGGACCGCGCGGTCAAGCGCTTTTTTGTCGCGCTCACAAAAAAAGTAGAAGGGAGAGTGTTATATAAAAAACCGCTCACGCCGAGCATGGCAGAGGTCAAGAGCAATCCGGCATCCCGTAGCGCAAAGCTGCGCGCTATAGAAAAAATATAAAAATATGAGGATACTTTCCTTTTATAACTCCTATATCGGCCGCACTATTGCACTCCTTGCCGGAGTGGTGGCGCTCAGCGCATTTTTGTACGGCGGATTTCTGCTCGGCGCCGTTGCCCACGTGGCGGGCCGTACGCAGGCCGAACATAAGGTTCGCTCGCTCTCGGTCGAGGTGGGGGTGCTCGAGAGTCACTATTTGGCTCACACAAAGGCCCTCTCGCCTACGCGAGCCGCGGATCTCGGGTTTGTCGCACCCGTGGCGGTTACCACCGTGTATGCGAGTGCTCACCCCGGCCTTACATTGCGATAAGGGCTGTACTTTACGCATATGATTAATGCACGATTCGTCACCCGCGTCCGCGCGGTGGCGCTTGTGTGTGTCCTTGTTGCTCTTGTGCTCATTTGTAAGCTCTATTATCTGCAGGTGATACACGGAGCGGAGTATGTGCGTCGCGCAGACGCACAACAGATAGAACTTAAAAATCCGTTGCTCAACCGTGGAACAATTTATTTTAGTGCGCGGGACGGCACGCTCATTACTGCGGCGACTTTGCGCGAGGTGGCGAGCTCTTCTCAGACAGAGCATCAGCGCTACTACCCGGGCGGTGCCCTCGCCGCGCAAACACTCGGCTTTGTTGCATACAACAACGACAACGAACAAAAAGGGCGCTACGGGCTTGAACGCTACTACGAACAAACCCTTGCGCGCGGGGGAAGTGAGTCCTACTCAAACTTTTTTGTCGAGCTGTTCGGCGGATTTGCGGGCGCATTTTCCGGCTCCGGCGGGGGACAAGGCGACATCGTAACCACTATCGAGCCGTCGGTAGAGGCCGAGCTTGAGCGTGTGCTTGCCGGATATGTGGGTTCCTGGCGCCCCGCACTTGCGGGGGGCATCATTATGGACCCAAAGACAGGGGAGATAGTTGCAATGGCCACGATGCCATCGTTTGACCTCAATGTGTTTAATCTCGAGCAGGGGACCGAAATCTTTAAAAATCCGCACGTCGAGAGCGTCTACGAAATGGGTTCCATCATCAAGCCGCTCACGCTCGCCGCCGGGCTCGACTCGGGTGCCATTACCGAAGCGAGCACCTACGACGACAAGGGCTGTATCACGCTTGACCAGAAAAAAATCTGCAATTTTGATATGACGGCGCGCGGCGTCCTGCCTATGCAGGAGATACTGAGCCAGTCGCTCAACATGGGCTCCGCTTTTGTGGCAACCACGATGGGGCCACAGACCTTTAGAGAGTATTTTATCAACCGCTACAAACTCGGAGAGGAGAGCGGCATAGACCTGCCCGGAGAGGTGCGGGGTTTGGTGAGCAACCTGCAGAGTCCGCGGCAGGTGGAGTATGCAACGGCGGCCTTCGGACAGGGAATAGCTATTACCCCCATTGAGACCATCCGCGCTTTGGCTAGCTTAGGCAATGGAGGGCTTTTGGTGACTCCGCATCTGGTGCGCGCCGTCAAGTATGACACGGGGGTAGTGCGCGAACTTAGCTGGGAGCAAGGAACGCAGGTGTTAAAGACGGAGACCAGCGTTGCTATCAGCCGCATGCTCACCAAGGTGGTGGATGAGAAGCTCGCAAACGGGGCGCTCAAAATGGAGCACTATAGCATTGCCGCCAAGACCGGCACCGCCCAGATTGCAAACCCCTCCGGTGGCGGATACTACGAGGACCGCTTTCTGCATAGTTTTTTTGGCTATGCTCCGAGCTACGATCCGAAGTTCGTCATCTTTCTTTTTGCCGTTGAGCCAAAGGGAGCGCCGTACTCGTCACAAACATGGGCGACGCCGTTCGGCGAGATTGTTAAATTTTTGATACATTACTACAGTATTCCTCCCGACCGATAATGCATACTCTTTTTAAAAAAGCGGTAGTGTGGATAATAACGCTCGAAGCGCGGGCGGTTTTGCGCAAGTATAAGCCAAAAGTAGTCGCTATTACGGGCAGCGTGGGCAAGACCTCGACCAAAGACGCGATATACGCCGTGCTTGCACAGGGTATGCGCGTGCGCAAGAGCGAAAAGAGCTTCAACAGCGAGATAGGTCTGCCACTCACTATTTTGGGCTGCCCCAACGCGTGGGGAAACCCCTTGCGCTGGCTGCAAAATATCCTCGACGGGCTCTTTTTGATTATGCTCACGGTGCAGTATCCGGAGTGGCTGGTGCTCGAGGTCGGCGCCGACCGACCCGGTGACATACGCTCGCTTGCGGACTGGCTTGCAGTGGACATCGCCGTTATCACGCGCCTGCCGGAGATACCGGTGCACGTGGAGTTTTTTGACTCCCCGGAGGCGGTGATAGAGGAAAAAGCGGCATTGCTTGATGCTGTCAGGCCGGGCGGCACTATAGCGCTTTTTGCAGATGACCCGCGTACGCTTAGTTTACAACATCGCCTGCCTGCGCCGGATGCGCGCATAATCACCTTCGGTTTTTCTAAAGAGGCAGACGTGCGCGGCGAGCAGGTGGCGCTCCTGCGGGAGGAGGGCCCCAACGCTTTCGGATGGCCCGTTGGTATGCAGGCACGCATTGTTTCCGAGGGCGTTTCAGTGCCGTTTGAGGTCGTGGGTGCCGCAGGGTCGCACGCGCTCCTGCCCGCGCTTGCGGCGGCGGCCGTGGGGCGCGCTTTACATAAGCCGCTTGGAGAGAGCGTGGGAGCGCTCGAGCGCTACGACCCGCCGCCGGGGAGGATGCGGCTTGTCCGCGGACTCAAAGGAGCACTTATTATCGACGATTCATACAACTCCTCTCCAGCGGCGGCAGAGGCGGCGCTCGAGACGCTTGCGCTAGTAGGTAGCAGGTCAGACCTACTCGGTAGGTCTGACCTGCAGAAATACCGGAAAATAGCGGTTTTAGGCGATATGCTCGAGCTCGGGAGGCACAGTGCTGCGGAGCATCGTAAAGTGGGCGCGCACGCCGCCCGCGCCGTCGACCTTCTTTTGACCATCGGCTTTCGAGCGCGCGACATTGCGCAAGGGGCGCTCGACGCCGGCATGCCGGATAAAAATATTTTACAGTTTGAGGATGCGGGCAAGGCGGGAGAGGAGCTACAAAATCTACTGCGAGAAGGGGACTGCGTTTTGGTCAAGGGCTCGCAGAGTGTGCGCACTGAGCGGGTGGTGGAGGAGGTGATGGCCGAACCCGAGCGCGCCGCCGAGCTCCTTGTCCGCCAGGACGCGGAGTGGAAAAAACGATAAAAGGGAGCCGTCACATGTGATATAATACAATAATGACGCCTCTTGATGCGCTACTCCTCGGAGTCGTTGAGGGGGTTACGGAGTTCCTGCCTATCTCCTCGACAGGCCACCTTATCCTTACAAGTTCTCTGCTTCACATCGCGGACTCGGAATTCCTGAAAACATTCGAAATCGCGATACAGTTAGGCGCGATACTTGCTGTGGTCGCTCTCTATTGGCGTTCTCTTCTCAACATCGAGATACTCAAGCGCGTTATCATTGGCTTTATTCCAACGGGCGTTATCGGCCTTGCGCTGTACAAGGTAGTCAAAACGTATCTCCTTGGAAGCGAGGTGGTGGTCCTTTGGGCACTTGCGCTCGGAGGGCTCGCGCTCATCGCATTCGAGCTCTGGCATTCCGAATCCGAGAATGCCGCCTCTGACATAACAGAGATCACCTACCGACAAGCTGTCCTCGTTGGGCTTTTCCAAGCGCTAGCGATAATTCCTGGCGTTTCGCGCTCCGCGGCAACGATACTTGGCGGACTCTTTGTCGGCATCAAACGCGCTGCTATCGTACAGTTCTCATTCCTCCTCGCAGTGCCGACGATGGTCTCCGCAACCGGACTCGACCTCATAAAAAACACAGGTTTATTTTCCTCCGATCAGGCACTTCTCCTTGGTATTGGTTTCGTCACGTCATTCTTTGTTGCACTTGCCGCGATCAAATTCCTTCTCTCGTTCGTCAAAAGTCATTCTTTCGTTTCCTTTGGTGTGTATCGGATACTTGTCGCCTGCCTATTCTTCTGGCTGGTTTTTTAAACTGATCATCGCGAGCGAGATTGGATTACCAGGATTACCCGCTGCCGAATCGAATCTTGTCTCCAAACTGGTGACCCATTAGGGTGGCTTTCAGAACTGGTAAATCAGCGCGAATGGATAGCCCTGAGTATACAGGAGCTTGGTGCAGTCCTCTCAACATGACGTGAGCCACTATCGTACTGATATATACCCGCCCTCTACTCCTCTTTTAGACAGAACGATTTGCCACAATTCGGTGTATCGCGCTCTGAACATTCCTGCAGAAACGAGGAGGTAGTATTTCCACATGCGATAAAAACGTTCGTCGTAATCGGCCTTCAACTCCGGCCACGCCTTATCAAAGTTATCGAACCACGCCACGAGTGTTTTGTCGTAATCGATGCCAAAGTTGTGTAGATCTTCCACGATAAAAATTGAGTCGCCAAACCAGCTCCTATCGATAGCTGTGGTGATTTGGGCCAAAGACGGCACGTGCCCGTTGGGAAATATGTACTTGCTAAACCACGGCTCAAGATTACGCGTAGTTTTACTATGACCGATGGTATGGAGCAAAAACAAGCCGTCGTCTTTCAAAAGCTCGCTCATTTTTTGCATATAGGCGCGGTAGTTCTTTGGACCAACGTGTTCAAACATGCCCACCGAGACAATATGATCAAACTTTTCGCCGCCAAGTTGCCGCCAATCTTGCAGACGGATTTCGACTGGCAAACCCTCGGTGTACTCTTTTGCAAGAGCCGTCTGCTCTTTAGACACTGTGAGCCCAACTACGCTGGCACCATACTGTTCTGCCGCAAAACGCGCAAAGCCACCCCATCCGCAACCTACGTCGAGAATTCTGTCGCCTTTTTTCAGGCCAATCTTTTTACAGATTAAATCAAACTTGTGGTCTTGGGCCTCTTCTAAGTTTTTGGCTTTCTTCCAATATCCGCACGAGTAAGCCATCTGCCGCCCCAACATCTTTTGGTACAAGTCGTTGCCGATATCGTAGTGTTTTTCGCCGACTTCGTATGCGCGGTGCACGTTTTGTAGATTAAAAAACTTTGACCGCACTATCTGAAACACAATCCCAACTCCGAGAAAGTTAAGTAGAGATGCTCCGCGGAATACACGGTATATAAAGCCTGACAAATCTGCAACCTCCCACCATCCGTCCATATAGCTCTCTCCCATCGCCAAAGTGCCCCCGCCAAATATCCGGTCATACAAACGCTGGTCTTTAATCTGCGGATCCCAAGGGTTACTACCGTTTATAGTGATGCCTGCTTGCGAAAGAAGCTTTGTCGCCTTATCCGCGGTTTTCATCATTGTTAAGTTTATCATCTTCAGACACCAATGAAACAAAGTCCTCAAGTTCGGAATTCACTCTTGGTGCATGTCGAAAACTATTGTAAAATAAGGACGAACTGGTGCCATGACCCTACGGGGGAGGTGTCTTTGCCGCAGGCAAGCACGGATCGGTCAGGCGTTCCAAAACTGCCGTCGCAGTTTTGGCCGCACGACCCTGCCTCGCTCCCAAGCGTGCTCGCTTGGGGCCCGCTCCGGCTTTCGACTCCCCGCCGCAGGACGCCCCGCGTCTTGCTTAGGGTCATGAACAGAAATGGCGCCTTGCGGCGCTCGTTTCTGTATTCATGATCTAATCATATCCTTTGCGCGAACTTATTTCGAGAGCTAATCGCACGCTCCGCGTGCGTGGTGGCTTTAGACCAATGTGTACGCTCCGATTGCGTGGTGACTCTATCAATCCGACCAGCGCCTCGCAGACTCGGCGCTCCGCCCTCGCCCCGTTCCGCCTTTCCATACTTTTTCTTTTTCGCGCGCGGGGATTTTTAAAATTGAATGGGCGGAAACGGGGCTCGGTCGGGCTTCTTCTAAGGAAGAAGCAGTCGGAATGAAATGCAAATTCAATATTGAGCCTCGTGTCATTTGTTGTCGCTAGTGGTTCGTCCAGCCCATGGAGTCCATCCTCGGCATTCGCCTCGGACATTTCCGCTAGGGCTACTCGCGCCTAGAGATGTCTAGGTTTGGCGCTTCTCCTCGCCATTGCCCGCTCTGCGGAGCGGGTGCTCGGGCGCCATGCTGTTTGGGGGGAGGAAGGAATCCTCCCCCCAGCTTCGGGCTCCTCCTCGTGCCTTCGGAGTCCGCCCTCGCACAACCCCCCTTCCTCGTTTTCAAGATAGCGTTCGTGGTGTCGCTTCCGCTTCGGATTTCTGTATTGCAAGATTACGGCGGCGCTCATCCAAGGGCGTGGACGCCCTAGCGGAAATGTCCGAGGCGCGAAGCCGTATGTGCTTGCCCCACCCTCCCTGTGCGCGCACAAATCCCCGCCGTTTTTAGGAGATATTATAAAACGGCGGGGATTGCTCCCTGAATTCTAAACCAAGTCCTTTTTCTTTTCCTCAAACTCTTTTTTGTCAATCTCACCTTTAGCGTACCGCTCTTGTAAAATTTCAAGCGCGGATTTCTCACGATTGTGAGTGCCGCGAGATTGCGAGGTAAGCCATTTGATAAGCGCGACAATTCCCGCGATTATCAACACCCACCAGAGGATCATAAAAATCCAGCCGAAGCCGCCAAAGGACCCAAATCCAAAGTTCATCATATTGTTTGTTGAATTATTATCACCAAAGGGAGATGACCACCCTCCCCACATCATATTCATCATCGGCATCCAACCGCCGCTGATTGCCGGAAATATTGCCGATGTATCGCACCCGGAAAGACGCTTACCCATGACAATGTGAATCTGCTCTTCGCCGTCTTCACCGTGCGCCTGAATCATCATAGCGTTCATGGCGGCGTGGGACTCACCGGCCATAGTCCCCATAAAGTATTCCCCAAGCACTCCGTACTGCTCATCGTTTAGATCAGCACAAGCGACTTCTTTTGCTCGCAGTTTATTCCAAAGCTCTTTACCTTCTTGTTCTTCGCGGAGCGTGTGTTCAACTACCGCGTCCCAATCCGCCGAGGAATTGGAAAATCCGCCCATCATTTGAGCGTTTGCACTTGGGGCAAATGAACCAACAACAACTATAGAAAGAATTGTGAAAATAAGTTTTTTCATATTTGTAGTTTAGCCAAAAACTAAAACCTTATCCGACCCCTCGACCATTTTGAGCAAGTCAGACATTGTGGAAATGGGGCAAATGTTGCTCTCCTCCCTGCCACGCACCTTCAAGCAACTGCCGCAAGCATAGATTTCTCCTTTCAATTTCTTAAATTCCACTACTTTTGCCGAAACATCAAAATCTTTGGTGTCAGGAATAGTGTCCAATTCCGAACCCTCGCTCATCAAAAAAATTTCTACTTGGTGATTGGATTTGAGTGCGGTAATGCCAAGACGAAACGTATTCCATACGTGTTCGGGCTTGTTTGATTGTAGAATTATGCCAAGTTTCATAATGCTGGTTTATCGACAAAATCAAACACTTCTGGGTTTTCATCCCCAGCCACTTCAAGCACTCCCCATGCACCGCGGTCTAATCTTGAAAGAGCATGGTCTACGAGGATGTATTTTCCCGGCACTTCCAGTTTAAAATCAGTAATCGCCGCGCCACCTGCTGGTACCAATGTTGTTTGGACATTCTTGAACAACGCGCCTCCGATGGAGGCTTCAGGATATACGGTATCAAAAATCTCTCCGATGACGTGAAATGATGAGATGAGATTCACTCCGCCGTTGCCGATGAAAATTCTCACAGATTCTCCGACGTTCGCTTTCATGTTGCCAACCAATCCCTTAATTTTGCCGTTGAAGACAACATACTCCGGATGTCCGTCGAGCATTTTCTGGGCGTCAAAAATTTGCAATCCTTTTTTGCCCAAACCCCCGGTGCTGTAAAACTCTCCCTGCATGACGTAAAATTCCCGATCAACTTTCGGCAAACCTTCTTTTGGTTCAACTAAAATCAAGCCGTACATGCCATGAGCATCGTGAGTGGCAACGTTTGGATGGGCGCAGTGATACACATAGAGACCTGGATTTAGAGCTTTGAACGTCATCGTTTTGGATTCTCCGGGGGCGATATTCGTGAGTACCGCTCCGCCGCCGGGGCCGGTAACCGCGTGGAGATCGATATTGTGGTGGTGAATGCTGGAAGGATCATTTTTCAATGTCAATTCAACTGTGTCTCCCTCGCGGACGCGCAGAAATGGCCCCGGCACCGTGCCGTTAAATGTCCAGTAGTTAAAAGAAATACCGGGAGCCATTTCGGCGATAACCTCCTTGGTTTCCAATTCGATTTTTATTCGTTCCGGCGAAGTGCGCGTGATTGGTGGAGGCACATCATTGGGGTCGCGCGCAATGTTGGATACTCTTTCCATATTCGACTCGTTGAAAAAGAACGTGACCACGTTTTTGAATGGGAGACCCGGTCCATCGGCGGGTCCAAATGTTTTCAAAAAGAACGGGTACTCCAATCGTTCCGGAAATGCATAGGGCATGAAAA
>Ga0155399_103_pt1 | contig 22593 bp, 21 predicted proteins | sample RifCSPhighO2_02_FD_106367 | JGI IMG/M metagenome (GOLD analysis project Ga0155399, IMG submission 106367) | Candidatus Adlerbacteria bacterium RIFCSPHIGHO2_02_FULL_54_18
CTCCGACCTTGGCGAGCTCTATCCTTTCGGGGTTCAAGCTTTCGATGTCTCTTTTTCGCAGAAACTTTAAGAACGCGCGTAGCGAAATCATGTAGTAGTTTTGGGTCTTGTGCTTCATGGTGCCGCTTACTCCGGCTTGCCTGTTTAAATGCAGGCGAAACTCGCGCACCGACTGCTCGGTAATTTTGGAAGGGGACATAACCTTGCTGTGGGCAAGGTAGCGCGTCAGATATCTGTCGTAGTTCTCCACTGTCTTAACCGAGCGGCCTTTTTCTATCTCCAGGTACTCCAAGAAGTCGGTCTTTAATTTCTTCAAATCGGCCATATCTCCAGTATACGTCGCAAAATATTTCTGCTATACTGCGGAAAGAAAGTAGTTCACTGAAAGGAGGGGTACCATGAGGAACGGTGAGCCGAATGTATACGCAGCGCTTGCGACTCTACGCAACGGGTATATGCAGATGCAATGGAGCCGGGTACAAATGTATCTTGTCTTCAATACCATAGCGTTGCCTCTGGTTTTCGGAACCGATGCGGAAGAAACGGCAAAGTTTGTAATCAGTGCTACCGGACTCACAGTCCACACCCTTCTCCCTATTGCTATTTGGCGCGGGGAACGCTGGGTGCGCTTCTTTTGCCAGAGAATGGCCGACCTCGAACAACTCGACCAAGAGGAAGGGAGCCAAAGCGGCCCTCGCGTTCAGACATTCGGCCATCCGGACTTCGAGGCCTTGCGCGGTAGCCGTACAGCTTCCCGCAAACTGTTCGCTCCGATAGCCATCGCCTTGGAATTGGCGTGGCTTGCCGAGGTCATCCGTCATGCCTATCTTCTTTATATCGGTTAACAGCCAGCAATGGAGGAAGTGATGCGCTTGGACGAAGACAGTATCTCCTCGTTTATCGAGCGGCACGCAGACGCCGTTCGGTGGGGAGCCCTGCTCATTTTCTTTGCGTGCATGGCCTTAATCCTAGCCACGCCGCACATCAAATGAGATAACCAATCCCGTTCCACGCCTGCGGAACGAGATTTTTCTATGACGCTTGACGGGAAGATGGTGCGCGCTTTGGTATCGGACGCACTTACGGCAAGCGATGAGCTGGGCGTGGCGCGCGAGGGAGACCCCTTGCGCGCCTTTTTCATTTGTGATATGCTATTTTAATGCTGACCAAGCAGAAAAAGAAGAAAGCTATCACCGAGGTCGCCGTCCACGCGACGGACACCGGTAGCCCCGAAGTTCAGGTTGCCCTTTTGTCTAAGAAAATCGACGAACTCGCGTCGCACCTTAAGAAGCATTTAAAGGACAAGCACAGTCGTCGCGGGCTCCTGCAGATGGTGGCTGATCGCCGGACGCATTTGAAGTATTTGGAAGGCAAAGACAAGAAGCGCTACAGCGCGCTTGTCAAAAAACTCGGGCTCAAGAAGTAATTTTTTTCTTACCCGCGCTCTCAGGTGTATACTTGAGAGGTTCTTATTTTTTATTTAGTTTTATATTTTACGTATGGCAATCATCAAACACAAAAGCCAGCGTGTCGGCATTTTTATAGACACGCAAAATCTTTATCACTCCGCAAAAAATCTTTATAAAGCAAAGGTTAACTTTGGCCAAATCGTCAAAGAGGCGGTCGCGGGGCGCAACCTTATCCGCGCCATCGCCTATGTTATCCGCACCGAGTCCGAGGACGAAAAGGGCTTCTTTGAAGCACTCAACAAACTCGGCATCGAAACCAAGGTCAAGGACATCCGCGTCTTTGCCGGTGGGGCAAAAAAGGCCGACTGGGACATCGGGATGGCGATAGACGCTGTTGCGATGGGACAAAAGCTCGACACCATTATCCTCGCGACCGGCGACGGCGACTTTGTACCGCTGGTCGAGTATCTTAAATATACTTACGGCGTACAGGTGGAGGCAATCGCCTTCGGCAAATCCTCTTCGGGGCAACTGCGCGAGGCGGTAGACGACTTTATAGACATCTGCGAAGACCCGCGCAACTATCTGATAGGAAGCCGCAGCGGGGTGGGGCGCTATATCCCGGGCTTTGGCGGTAAATCCGGCAATGGCGGCGGCAAAGAAGGGCGTGTCGACGCCGACACTAGTGTGGAAACGACCGAAGCGCCCGAGTGGGACGGCGAGGGCGAAGACCCGGCGATAAAAATGAGCGGGGAGTAATACTGACCTTGCGCGTCTAACGCGGGGCGGGATTATTTTTTTATAAAAAGAAATCCCGCTCACAAGCGCGTGAGCGGGAAAGTAAACACTCAAAGTAACGGCGGTTCTTTGCGCAGATATGATGGGGGCTCCTTGCGGAACTTGCGCACCCTGCGCGGCCTGGTAAGCAAACGCCATACGAAGAACAGTATGAGTGAAAGCTGTCCGACCATCAGCCACCCTCCGGGCTCGTAGCGTACTCTTGCGAGCACCTCTACCTGGTCCCGATACTCTATCGGAACCAGCGTGAGCCCCGCCCGTATTGCCCGCCCCAGCATGTCGCTGAGCTCAAGCACACGAGTGGCATAATGCCGTGCGTCCGGATCGGGGATTAAGAGCACCCCCTTTTGTATCAGCCAGCCGATTGCCCAAGTGTTCCAACGGATCACCCAGAGCAAGGACTTCGACCAATACCACCATAGCAACGGCATCACCATGAGAGCGGCAAAATGGGCCGCCACCCGAGTGAAGTAGAGTCGCCAGAGGATCATTTGTACCCCCTTTCAAACAACTCACTTCCTCTTCTATTATAGCATATAATAGGTATATTTGTCAAGTGTGCAGAAAACACCCAAAACAGTAGTAAAAAAGTATGTTTGTGGTATACTAGGCGCAGACCGCACCCCAGGAGAGCATCGTGAAAAAACTCCCGAGCCCCTTTACTCTCGCCTCGTTGCTGGCTGTCGGATGTATCGCAATTATTGCGATTTCATTCGCTCAAAACAGCAGCGCCGGCGCCTTCTTCTCTGCAATGAAGGCACATCCCACTACCGTCGGCCAACGCTGACACGGCTCCGGACGCTCACGCGCCCAGGGCTTTTTCTTTTATCTGCGGTCTGTTATGTTTATGGTGTTACACGTTAATCGTGAAGCGGGTAGATAGGTAGGACTTCGAAGTCCTAAAATCTGTCCGTTTCGTATATATAAAAGTATGCAGACAAAAACATACTCGCTCGAGGTGGGCGGCAAGAAAATGGTCGCGGAGTTTAGCGACCTCGCAGAGCAGGCCAACGGCTCAGTCATTTTGCGCTACGGCAACACGGCCGTACTCGCCACCGCCGTTATCAGTTCTAAAACGCGCGACGATATCGACTACTTTCCTCTGACTGTCGACTACGAGGAGCGCTTCTACGCCGCGGGCGCGATACTCGGCTCCCGCTTTATGCGCCGAGAGGGGAGACCCTCTGATGCCGCCATACTCTCCGGCCGCATAGTTGATCGCACTATCCGTCCGCTCTTCCCCCAGCATATCCGCAACGAAGTGCAGGTAGTTATTACTGTTTTGGCGCTCGGCGAGGAGAAGCCGGCCATGATAGCGGTCAACGCCGCCTCGCTTGCGCTCGCGGTCTCCGACATCCCCTGGCAGGGGCCGGTCGCCTCGATACATATAGTAGAGAGCAACTTTGACCTGCTATGTTGCGGCAAGGACGGCACCATAAACATGATTGAGGTGGGCGCGCAGGAGGCCTCCGAAGAGGATATCGCCGCCGGTTTTGCCAAGTCAGTAGAAGAGCATAATAAGATTCTGGCCTGGCAGAAGCAGATTATCCAAGAAATTGGCAAGCCAAAGCGCGACGCAGCTGCACCAGTGTTGCCCCAAGCGCTTCTGGATTTGTTTGAGGGCGAATTTAAAGCAAAGATTACCCCGACTGTGTTCTGCGGCGTAGCAGGCAAAGACGAGATACATCACTTAACCGACGAGTGGATGGCGTGTGTGAAGGAGGTGGGCCAGTCAGACCCTAGTAAGTCTGACTTACTGGCACTCAAGTCCGGGACTATCAAGCGCTTTATCGAGGACAAGGTAGATGAGGAGATACACCGCGGCGCAGTCGAGGACAACGTGCGCGCCGACAACCGCCGCTTCGACGAGGTCCGTCCGCTCTTTGCAAAAGCCGGCGGTGTCTCACCCATACTCCACGGCTCGGGCGTCTTTTATCGCGGCGGAACGCACGTCTTTACTGCGCTTACTTTGGGCGGCCCCGGCGACAGCCAGATTATCGACTCGATGGAGGAGCACAACATCAAAAAGCGCTTTATGCATCACTACAACTTTCCCCCGTACTCTGCAGGGGAGACCGGCAGGATGGGCGGTATCAACCGCCGCGCCACCGGCCACGGCGCGCTCGCAGAAAAAGCGCTCGCGGCGGTTATACCCTCCGCGGAGCAATTCCCCTACACTATCCGCCTCGTTTCGGAGTGCTTCGCCTCCAACGGCTCCACCTCGATGGGCTCGGCGTGCGCCTCCACATTGGCGCTCATGGACGGCGGCGTGCCTATCAAGCGACCGGTCGCCGGAATCGCAATGGGGCTCATGTCGAGTTCTACGAGATCCCGAGACGGAGTCGAGGGAACAACCTACAAAATACTGACCGACATCCAGGGCCCGGAGGACGAGTTCGGCGGAATGGACTTTAAGGTGGCGGGCACCCGCGAGGGCATCACCGCTATCCAGCTTGATATAAAACTGGACGGAATCCCGATGGCGGTGCTAAAAGAGGCGCTCGAGGGCGGAAAAAAAGCGCGGCTCCATATTTTAGACGTGATAGAAAAGGAGATAGCGGAGCCCCGCACGGAGATATCGCCGCGCGCGCCGGAAATCCTGACAATGAAGGTCAAGCCCGACCAGATAGGGCTCGTGATAGGCGGCGGCGGAAAAACAATAAACGGCATCAAAGACGTAAGCAAGGTAGACGACATCACCATCGAGGATGATGGCTCTATATTTATCACCGGCAAAGGGGGGACGGCGCAGATGGCCAAGCAGATGATAGAGCAGGTAGTCAAAGAGTATAAAGCGGGCGAGGTGTATGACGGCGAGGTGACCCGGTTGATGGACTTTGGCGCGTTTGTGCGCGTCGGCCCGGGCAAAGACGCCGAGGGGCTTGTGCATGTTTCTGAAATAGCGCCCTTCCGTATCGAAAAAATTGCCGGCGCGCTTTCAGTGGGGGAGAAAGTCCGCGTTATGATAAAGGAGATAGACGAAAAGGGCCGTATCAACCTTTCCATCAAACAAGTTGATCCGGACTTTGCGTCTCGCAAGGGGATACTCCCCGCACAAAACAATGGCGGATTTGAACGAAGAGAAAGGCCAGGCCCCCACGCCTAAGAACGAGGTAGACCTGGAGAAGATTCTTCTCCCAAAAAAAGAGGGGGCTCCTTCCGTACAAAAACCGGCAGAGTCGCCATCGGCAGTGCAGTCGCTGCAAACATTTAAGGGAGACATAGCGCGGGTGGTCAATGACCGCGGGTCTTCAGTGGTGTCTATCGCGGCGGCCGAGGCCGACAGACGCAGCGCAAAACACAGTGATGGACAAGAGATCGCTCAAAGCGCGCCTCAAAAACACTGGCTCTTTACGCTTGCGGCGGCGGGCGGCGGAGTGCTGCTCCTTGCGGCGGCGGGCGGTCTGCTCTTTTTTGTACTCACACGGGAAATAAGCGTCCCGGCGCAGCTCGGGCCAGAGGCGCCATTTATAGCGGTCGACAATACCTCGCTTGTTCCCTTGGGGCAGGGCGCGTCGCGCGTCGCGTATATGGCCGCACTTGATGTTGCCCGCAAAAACGTGCACCTCCCTGTGGGGTTGGTGGAGCGGCTCTATCTTAGTACCGAGCAACAAGGCGACACGGCGCCCGCGGCACTTTCGACAAGAGAGTTCTTCCGGCTCCTCTTCCCCAACGCGCCGGAGGAGCTTACGCGCACGCTCTCCGGAGCATATCTCCTCGGTGTGCACTCATTCGACGAAAATCAGGCCTTGCTCCTTTTTGCCGTCGACTCATACGAAACTGCCTATGCCGGCATGCTCAAGTGGGAGGTGTCTATGTACACCGACCTCTCGCCGCTGTTTATCCGCACCCCCGCGGTGCGCCTTCCGACAATCCCTGCCATCCCTGCCATCGAAGACATTGCTGCCTCCACCAGCGTGATACAGACCGCTGTAGAGCGCTTTCTCCCCACCGCTTTTGTAGACAAAATAGCGGAGAACCGCGACACCCGCGCGATAGTAAGCCCCCAGGGCGACATACTCTTTCTGTGGACCTTTTTAGGGCGCAACACCGTTCTTGTTACCACCAACGAATACACGCTGCGGGAGGTAATCGGCCGCATGCAGACAGCGCCGGCCATTCCCCTGCCGGGGCAGTAGCGGTATACTCCCTGTATATGAACACCGAGCATTTTAAGCAAAAACTGGAGGAGGAGCAGGAGCGGGTTGAACAGGAGCTAAAGGAGTTGGGTCATGAGGACATAGACCCCGCCGCCACCGAGAGCGACGAGCTGGCAGACCGCATGGAGGAGTTCGGTGAGCATCAGGCAGAAATTGCGACGCTCACGGCGCGCCGGAGAGAGGTGGTGGTGGCATTGGAGCGAATTAAAAACGGCACCTATGGCGTATGCGAGATATCGGGTGACGTGATAGAAGAAGATCGCCTCGAGGCCAACCCCGCCGCCCGCACCTGCACGAAGCATTTATAATACGTCATGCAGTATGCGAAAGTGTATGGGGCGCAGACATCACTCCTTTCACCTTATATTGTCTCCGTTGAAACCGATCTCTCCCGCGGACTGCATGCATTTGTAGTCGTAGGACTCCCTGACAAGGCGGTCGAAGAAAGTCGTGACCGCGTTGCCGCCGCGATTAAACACGCCGGATTTGAGAGTCCGAAATCGCGCAACCAAAAGATAGTCATTGCGCTCGCGCCTGCTGATTTAAAAAAAGAGGGGCCGATGTTCGACCTCCCCATCGCGCTCTCCTACCTTCTGGCGGCAGGGGACATACGCTTTGACCCGGAGCCCTATGTGTTTGTCGGGGAGTTGTCTCTCGACGGAGCAGTGCAGCCCGTGCGTGGGCTCCTGCCACTCATTGCCGAGGCCAAACGGCGCAAAAAGAAGGCGGTCTTTGTCCCTGCAGAAAACGTCGAGGAGGCGGCGCTGGTGCCGGGGATAGACGTCTACGGCGTGTCGAGCTTGCAGGAGGTGATCGGATTTCTGAATACAAAAAAAGACAGAGGAAATACCTCAAAATACAGAGGAGAGCCCTCGGTAAATCTCGGCGGTTTAAAGCCGGCGCCGCAAACAATGCTTGCGCCGGATTTCGGCGAATCGCAGTTTGCTTTCGAAGATATCCGCGGTCAGGACTCCTCGAAGCGCGCCGCGATAATCGCGGCTGCGGGCGGACACAACCTTGGACTCTCTGGCCCGCCCGGCACCGGCAAGACGATGCTCGCTAGAGCGCTTGCCTCTATTTTGCCCCCGCTCAACTTCGACGACATGCTTGAGGTCAACTCGATACATTCGGTCGCCGGCGTTCTGCGCGGCGACCTGCTGACGCTCCCGCCCTTCCGCTCGCCGCACCACACTTCCTCTTACGTCTCGATTGTGGGCGGCGGAGCCACCCCGCGCCCCGGCGAGGCAACACTCGCACACAAAGGCGTTCTTTTTTTAGACGAGTTCCCCGAGTTTGATAGGAGGGTCATCGAAGCCCTGCGCCAGCCGATGGAGGACCGCGTCATCTCTATCGCGCGGGCGCGCGGGTCGGCGCAGTTTCCCGCGCGCTTTACCCTCGTGGCAGCAATGAACCCCTGCCCGTGCGGCAACTGGGGGCATCCGGAAATAGCATGCACCTGCACACCGATGACACTCGAACGTTACCGTAGAAAAATATCGGGTCCGATAGCAGACCGAATAGACCTGTGGAGCGTGATGGGCCCGGTTGAGCTTGGAGAACTTGGGTTCCGCAACAGAGAGGGGAGTGAGACCGCCGCCGCGCGCACGCGCGTTCTTACCGCGCGTGCCCTGCAGACAAAACGTTTTGCCTCATCTAAACAATCATCTAAAAGCACATCGAGGATCGGGCTCAACAGCGAGCTCTCGCCGCGCGAGCTCGACGACCTGGTGCCGCTCTCGCCTAAAGTGCGCGAGCTCCTTGAAAAAGCAGGCACGCGCATGGCGCTCTCTCCGCGCGCGTTCCACCGCGTTATAAAGGTAGCGCGCACTATCGCCGACCTCGACGAGCATCCGGATATAAACGAGGCGCACATTTTGGAAGCGCTGCAGTATCGCGAAAAGAAAGGTTAGATGACTAAAACTCCCCCACACTCTCTTAAGCGCGACAAACATTTGGGCGCGTTTGTACGACGGCACGGACCTATCGTGCACCGCCGCGCGCACGCTAGAAACACGTTTCAGTCGCTCGCCGAGTCGATTGTCTATCAGCAGCTCTCGGGCAAAGCGGCGGCAACTATTGTAAAAAGATTCGTGGCGCTTTTCCCCGGGAAAAAATTTCCTGCGCCAGATGATGTTTTAAAAATTAATATAAAAAAACTGCGGAGCGCGGGACTCTCGGCACAAAAGGCCTCCTCTATAAAGGATTTGGCGACAAAATGCAAAGACGGGACAATTGAACCTAAAAAATTTAAAGGAATGAGTGATGCTCAAATAATCGAGCATGTAGTCAGGGTCAAAGGGATAGGCGAGTGGACGGCACAGATGTTTTTAATGTTTACGCTCGGGCGACCCGATGTACTCCCCACCGGCGACTTGGGCATCCAAAAAGCGATACAAAAACTTTTTACTCTCCGCACCAAGCCCTCTCCAGAGAAAATGCAGCGGCTCGCGCAGAGCTGGGCAGGCCATCGCACTCTTGCCTGTTTCTACCTCTGGCGTCTTTTGGACGAAGGGTAGATACGCACACATGTTACATAAGTTCGCTAGCGCCCAAACGAGTTTACCGCGCCGCGAACCTCAAAGTGCAGGTGCGAGCCGGTCGCCTTGCCTGTGCGGCCTATGGCGGCGATGACAGCACCTTGCACAACGCGCGTCCCCGCCGAAACATAGAGCTTGCTCGCGTGGGCATAGAGCGTCTGCGTACCGTTGTCGTGCTGTATGACGAGGTAGTTGCCGTAACCGCCATTCCATCCGCCCCCGCCGTTGGCGATAATGACCGTACCTGCAGCGGCTGCAAGAATGTTGGTACCGGATGACGCGCCAATGTCGATGCCGTTGTAGCCGTGGAGTCCTTGGGTAATAACACCGCCGTTTACCGGCCAAGCGTAGTAGCCGGCAATCGCAGGTCCGCCACTACCGCGCAAGGGATTGCTCGGCGTGGTTGACCTCGGCTTCGACGGTGCTGCGACCTCGCCGTCGGGAATTATGACGACACTGCCGAGCGCAAGCGGCGCAGTGTCGTCGAGATTGTTGTACTGCGCTATTTCTGTCTGATCCGCTTTGTATTTTTTTGCGAGCGAAGCGGACGTATCGCCCTTTGCAACCGTGTGGCGCACGCCTGCAATGGGGAGTATGACGAGTTCCTGCCCCTCTTTTATAGTCCCGTTTTTAAGATCGTTGGCCCACATAATGGTGTTGACCGTAACATCAAACATCGAGGCGATGTCGCCGAGCGTGTCTCCCTTGTGCACGGTATAAACGCTGATCTGGGAGGACTCCGGACGACTGGTTATCTCGGCCACAGTACCGGAAGGGCCCTCCTCGGCTATGAGCGCCGAGCCCTGCACGAGGGTAATGTCGCCTCCTCCGACCGCAGGCGTCGGATCGATATTGCGCGCCGGTGCAAGCAGTACAATGGTCTGCGAGTTTTGTCTGCCGCCTGCCGCAGAGGTTTCTTGAACAATGCTCGACAAGAGGAAAGAGAGAGAAGAGAGAGAAAATATGCTCGCTGAGACAAACAAAGGGGAGAACAGCATCAAAAAAGCGCCTGACGACGCAAGCACGACCATTATTGACCTTTTGAGCGTCCCCCGCGCAGGCGACCGGGCCGGAGGAGTGTCTGAGTTGTGGGGCTTCAAAGTGTTATTTTCACCTGAGTTTTGTGTGATTCCGCTAAAAAATGGCTCAACAGAGCCGTTTTAGCTCCCATCCCTGTGCCTTTTAACTATACGCAGGTGTAAGTTCTGCCGTCAACCGCCGCATTTGGGGGCTGTGGAAAACTCCTGAAGATACAATGAAAAAGCGTTGAAAAATAAGGATAATTGCGCTAGTATGGGCAAGTGCAGCATCTGCAGAAACTCAACGCTCAACAACAAGAAGCTGTTTTGACAATAGCCGGCCCCCTCCTTGTGCTCGCCGGAGCCGGAGCGGGGAAGACCCGGGTAATCGCCGAGCGTATTAAGGAGATTATCCGGCAAGGGGCAGAGCCCGAGAGCATACTTGCTATCACTTTTACCAACAAAGCGGCGGGCGAAATGCGAAGCAGGGTGCTTGGAAGTCTGACTTCCGCGGAAGTCAGACTTCCTCAACCATTCATATCCACCTTCCACTCCCTCGGACTTACCCTTATTAAAGAAAACGGCAAAACGCTGGGGTACAAGCGCACTCCTTCTATATATGACCGTTCCGACTCGCTTGGCGCGATGAAAAAGGCGCTTAAAGAGGCGGGGGCCGAAGATATGGAGCCGCGACTTGCGCTCGCTGTCGCCTCGCGGCAAAAAGGAGAAGGGGTGCATGCGGATGAGTTTGCCGCAAGCGCCACCACCCCGCACGAGCGCCAGATAGCGACGGCGTGGCTTTGTTATGAGCGGATTCTGCGCGGGGATAACGCGCTCGACTTTGACGACCTGCTTCTGCGCGCGGTCGAACTGCTCGACAAAAGCCCCGGCGTGCAAAAAGAGTATCAAAAACGCTGGCGCTACCTGCACATAGACGAGTACCAGGACACCAATACAATCCAGGCCCGGCTCGCGGAACTCCTGGTCGGCCCGGAGAGAAACGTCTGCGCCGTTGGCGATGTCGACCAGACAATCTACGGATGGCGGGGAGCAAAGATAGAAAACATTCTTTCGTTTGAGCAGCGCTACCCGGGTGCAAAAACGGTAATGCTCGAACAAAACTACCGCTCCACAAAACAAATACTCGCGGCCGCCAGCACTCTGATTGCACACAACTCCAACCGGCCCGACAAAAACCTACGCACCGACAACCCGGAGGGAGAGCCGCTCTCACTGTATGCCGCGGGCGACGGGGGAGACGAGGCACAGTTTGTCGCAAAAAAAATATCCTCGCTCATCGAAGACGGCGCGCGGCCACGGGACTTCGCGTGCTCTATCGCGCCAACTTCCAATCCCGCGCAATCGAGGAAAAAATGCTTGAGCACCGTATCCCGCACCAAGTGCTGGGAACGCGCTTCTTCGACCGTAAAGAGGTCAAAGATATACTGTCGTTTGTGCGCCTTGCCCTGAGCAGCGTCGAAGGGGCCGCCGGAAATGCACCTGACCTCGGGCGAGTTATCGACACTCTGCCGGGGATAGGCAAAGTGACAAAACTGAAGATACTCTCCGGACAGGAGGCCTCGCTTCGGGGCGGCATCGGCGAGCGCGTGGCGCAGATGCGCGCGCTGATTAAAAAAATAGGCGAGCGTGCCTCCTTGCTTCCCCCTTCGGCTCTGTTGCGCGCGGCCATCGTCGACAGTGGCATTGAGCGGCGGCTCAAAGAAGACAAGTTCGAGGGCGGCGAGCGGCTGGAAAACCTCGCCGAGCTGGTGTCGCTTGCGACTCGGTTCGACCGAGTCGACCTGAGTCCTATCGAAGGCCTAGAAAAGTTTTTGGAATCCGCCGCGCTTGCAAGCGACCAGGACGAGCTCAAAGAAACACGCGACATGGTGCGGCTGATGACCGTCCACGCGGCCAAGGGGCTCGAGTTCCCCTATGTGTTTATCGTCGGACTTGAGGAAGGACTCTTCCCCCTGCAGAGGGACTCCTCAACACATTCCGAACGGGGAGGAGAGGGGAGCGCAATGGAGGAGGAGCGGCGGCTCATGTACGTGGCGCTCACGCGCGCTCAAAAAAAAGTGTATCTCTCTTTTGCTATGATGCGTACGGTCTTCGGCTCAACCGACATCCGCACCCCCTCGTCCTTTCTTGAGGAGTGCAAGGACTACCTGCAGCAAGAAGAGCCGGAGCCGCTGGGTAAAACTATCTACCTGGATTAGACAGAATGTATGAAGAAAAAAAAGTCGCTCGGCCAACATTTTTTAAAGAACCCGTACTATCTCGGGCTTGTTGCCGATGCGGCACACATACGGCCGGGGGAGGTAGTGCTTGAGGTAGGCCCGGGCGAAGGGGCGCTGACGCAAGCGCTACTCGAGCGTGGAGCGCATATTGTCGCTGTCGAAAAAGATGCGCGCCTCATTGCGGCTCTGCGCGAGAAGTTTGGGGGAAAAAACGTCGAGATACTCGAGGGTGACGCGCTGGAGTTCGACCCTGCACATCTAAAAGCAAAAAACTACACGCTTGTGGGAAACATCCCTTACTACATTACCGGCGCTCTGTTTAAAAAATTCCTCTCTGCCGCGCACCAACCTTCCACTTTAGTGTTTTTGGTGCAGAAAGAGGTTGCGCAGAGGATTATCGGTCACCCTTCGACACGCCTAGGGTCGCAGAAAGAGAGCATTCTGTCTCTTTCGGTGAAAGCATACGGCACGCCGAAGTACCTCAAGACCGTACCGCGTGGCGCCTTCTCTCCGCCGCCCAAGGTGGACTCGGCGATACTGTCGGTTAAAGATATTTCGCGCAGCAACTTTGACAGCGCGGAGCACGAGGCAAAGTTTTTTGAACTGGTAAAAAAAGGATTTTCTCAAAAAAGAAAATATCTCAAAAGTAATATAGGCGCGCAGTATGCCGATGCCCTAAAAAATGCCGGGGTAGAGGAGAAGGCGCGCGCCGAGGACGTGCCACTTTCTAAATGGCTAAACTTGTCCCGATAATCTGAATCCGCGGGGCCCATACTATATAGAGAGGGTGGTACGACACCACACAGGGGAAGATGACGTCTGCTGTCCCGATTTGGTTTACCCCGGGTCGTATTTGATAGTGTGCAAAGGTGAGAGTGCCCGGCACCCATATATAGAGGCCTCCTTTTGGTCCTATTATATTTTCGTATATTACGCCGTTGAGGCAGTAAAAAATGGTCGCCACCCTCCCACCAAAGGGGATTCCGGCGGCCAGTGTTGCAACAGGGAGCGAAAGTCCTATCACTAAAAAAGCCGCCAACAACGTCCGACTGAGCATACACATACATAAAGTATACTAGAAGAATGTCGCCGGCCGCTTCTTATCTCCCCAGTGCGCACTTTTCGACTATTGCCGGCTCCATTATGCTCTCCGGTGCGTTGATACTCGGCGCGCACTACTACACGGCGCCGCGCTCCCTCTCCTCGCTCTCCGCGCCGCCCGATACCGCACTCTACACAAGTGACGAGTGGCAAAAAACACTTGAACAGGTGCAGACCGAAGCCGCGATTTCTGCGCCGGCGGCACCGGACGCCGAGGTGGTAAGCCAGCTGCGCGAGGCCGCCAAGAGCGGCAACTTGACCGACAGCGTGGCACGCACGCTTTTTGTGAGCGTCTCGAGCGCCCAGCAGGAGGGGCTCGGCGGCGACTTCCCGACACAAGACAAGCTCATTGCCGAGGCGGCGGCACAGCTGCAGCCCGGTGGTGGCCCCAAGTATGCGGCAACCGATCTGCGGCTCGGCACTCAAGACAAGGCCTCGCTGCACCTCTGGGGCAACGGGGTGATGGCGGCGTTGGGCGCCCACACGGCGGCCAGTGTCAACGACACCTATGTTGCGCTCGGCGAGGCCACCGACAATAACGACAAGTCGAAACTCGCTCCTCTGCGCGCCATCGGTGCGGCCTACGCCGCCATCGGTGCGGACATTATGGCGCTTAAGGTGCCGCCGACGCTTTCGCCTCTGCAGCTAAAGATGTCAAACACTTTTGCGGCCATCGCGGCGACCTACCCGGACCTCGAAAAACTGGGGAGTGACCCGCTGCGTGCGCTCGCCGCGCTGCAAAACTTTAAACTGTACATGGAGGAGGAGTCGCGACTGTTTACAAACGTCGCTCAAGAACTTTCAAAGAACGGTATACTTTTTACTAAAGACGAGCCGGGCAGCGCCTGGAGCGTCTATGTGCCTAGCGCCCAATGAAAAAACGAATCATCTTCATCGTACTCGGAGCCGTCGCTGTCGCGATACTCTTGGCCCTCCTATGGATGTGGTTCTTCGGCGGGGGCTCCTCTCCGGGAAAGGTGGGGGAGTTCGGCGCCGGCACAGACACCACTCGCGGAGCATCAGACCCGGGAGGAGACACCAATATACCGGGCAGCGTCGGGGAGGGTACCGGGACAGGCACTACCGCCGGACAGGGTCTCCCGCAAGGGGGGACACGTTTTACCCCCCTCTCCTCTACCTCCAACTTCGGGCTCGGTTCCACGGGAGTACAGGTGGCCTCATTACAGAACTTTTTAATAGATCGCGGACTCCTTACTCTCCCGAGCGTTCCCTTGGGGACGTTTAATGTGGCTACACAGCAGGCGCTCGTGCGCTACCAAACAAGCGCGGGGCTTACCCCAACGGGCGCCGTCGACCCGGCCACCGCCACAGCTATAAATGCATCCTATGCCGCCGCCTCGGGCGGCGGCGCGGCTACAGGCAATTCGTCCGCTATTATTTTCCCCACTTTTAGCATCGGTTCTACGGGAACGCAGGTGAGTGCACTGCAAAACTTTCTTATCGACCGTGGATTCTTGACACTCCCGGCAGGGATCTCTGTGGGGAGTTTCGGCGCGCTCACCGAGCAGGCGGTGATGCGTTATCAAACCAGCATCGGGCTTGACCCAAACGGTATAGTGGGCACCACTACCGCCGCGGCTATCAATGCAACGCTCGCCGCAACCACGGGGACAACAGGAAATGCCGGCACAACCGGGAGCACCGGCACTGTCGGAACGACCGACATAACCGGCGGTGGGGAGTATACTCCGGGGAGCATCGTGCTCGACCCCGGCCCACTTACCGGCAGTACGGACACGGGACTCTCTTTTTCGAGCGGCGCCTTGAGCGTGCCGGGTGCCGCATGGCTCGGCACCAACGCCACCCTAAGCACGTTTGTCCCCTCGGGCATCAATGACCTCAATCAAGGGTCCATTGGTGGACAGGTCTCCCTTTTTGGGACGCCGCCTGCGCCCAACACCGCCAACAACTCGCTCAACGCAGGGCTCTTTGCCGCGGCGGGAGTAGCGGGAGCGCTCAGTTGTACGCCGGGGCTCTTGGGGAGCATACTCGGATTTGCAGGTAATGCGGGGATAATCGGCTCTGCGGGCAACGCCGCCATCGCGGTGCCTGTCAACGACCTCGGGACCCAGGGCACCCTCAACGCGCAGTTTTCGGTGAGCAACGCGCTTGCGAGCAACAACGCCTATGTCAACAACTTCCTCGACTGCCTTACCCGCGTGTGGGCCAAGGTTATCCTCCAACAAATCACCACGAGCGTTGTCAACTGGATAAACTCCGGCTTCAACGGCCAGCCCTCTTTTGTTCAAAACTTCAATCAGTTTTTTAATAGGGTGGCAGACCAGGCCGCCGGCGAGTTTATCCGCGGGTCGGCGCTCTCCTTCCTCTGCTCACCCTTCCAGGCGCAGATACGGCTTGCCATCGCCAAGAGCTATGCCCAGCGCAACAACGCCGCATCATGCACCTTTACCTCCATCGTGGGCAACCTGACACAGTTTACATCGGGCAACTTCTCCGCCGGCGGATGGAAGGGGCTCATCTCTCTTAATACTATGCCGACAAACAACCCCTACGGCGCCTTTATGTACGGCCAAATAGGTCTCGCGGGAGCCCAAGCAACTGCGGTCGGCAACAAGCGCATCGACCTCGTAAGCGGCCGCGGATTCCTCTCGTTTGAAAAGGAAGAGAACTGCCGCGTGGTAAACGGCGCGCGCGTCTGCGACAAAAAAATAGCAACGCCCGGCTCGGTTATTGCCGAGTCGCTCAATGCAACAAACAAGTCCTCGCTCGACTCGCTCAACTTGGCCAAGCACTTCGACGAGATTATCAGCGCGCTCATCACCCAGCTGATGACAAAAATGCTGCAGGGCGGGCTCTCCGGCCTCAGCGGCACCAACAATAACTATGCGAGCAACTTTTTGACTCCCGACCAGCAGGCGGCGCAGACGCAAGGGCAGGCGCTCCTGCAAAATCTGCAAAATGTGGTGCAAGTGGCCCAGCAGTACGGCTCGGCAAAGCAGGGGAGCGCGCGCGACATACAAACGCTCCAACAACAGTATCTCTCGCTGCAAAATTGCTGGGAGATAGCGTCCTCCTCGCCCACCCTCACGGCTGCGCAACAGCTGCAGGCCGCACAAAACGGAGGCGCGGCGGGCGAGGCAATTGTGGGGCTTGAGACGGAGATTATGATTATAAACGCCGACATCACCCGCGCCAACGCGGCTATCGCTCTCTTGCAGGAGTTGCAGACAAGGACTCTGCGGGTCAACTCGACCGCTGACGTGGCGGCGGTCGGGCGCAGTGTAACCGACGCGCAGAACGCCGGGCTCCTTATACTCCCCGCCGACCTGACGCAGGCGCAACAGGACCGCGCGGCACTCCAGACGCACCTTGGCGCAGCGACTACACAAATACAAACGGGGCTCCAACAATGCTATGCTTTCGGCCAATAAAAAAATAATACTCGTAGTGCTGCTGCTTGCAGTGGCGGCATCTGTAGCACCAAGCAGCACACGGGCGCAAACCGACTACTTTGACGGCATACCTGCGGCTGAAACCGGACTAATTACCGCCCAACAACAGCAAGCTATTCAAGCCAACAACTTAAACGTCACAAATAACGCGTCAGTACCCGGCTACGGCAATACCACTGACTGCGGCTTGAGCCCTAGCACGTGGGATCTTTGTATCGCCAATATTGTTTATGTCTTTACCGCCGGTATCGCGAGCCAGCTTGCATACCTTGGCGCATACTTCTTCAACATCACCGTCCAACTTGCGCTCAATAGCTCCGCCTATGCGCTCGACTTTTTGACCAGCGGGTGGGAGATAGTGCGCGGCCTGGCCAATATGTTCTTTATCTTCATCCTCATCTACACGGCTTTTCAGATTATGTTCCAAGCCGAGACAGCGGGGACAATGCGGCGCATCGCGCTCATTGTGGTTATGGCGCTCTTAATCAACTTTAGTTTCTTTATCACCCGGGTGGTGATAGACACAGGCAACATTTTGGCAATCCAGTTTTATAACTCAATAAAGGTGGGGGATGCCACTGTCGGTAATGGGACAAAAGACCTTACGGTCGCGGTGATGAACGCTGTTAAAGTGCAGTCGCTCTACGGCACAAAGGCGTTTGACACTTGGTACAATGTTAATAAAACCGGTTTTATGACGGTGGTTATTACGCTGTCGTTCCTCTACATTGTGCTTGGGGCGATGTACGTACTACTCTTTGGCATGTTTCTTCTGGCGGGGGTCAAGTTTATGATGCGGATAGTCGGGCTGTGGTTCGTCATAATCTCCGCGCCGCTTGCGTTTGTCGCGCGGACGCTGACAAAAACCGAGCACTTCTACGACCAGTGGCAAAAATATCTTGTCAGCTTTTCCCTCTACCCGGCGATATTCCTCTTTATGTTCTACATACTGGTGAGCGTGATGAACGGGCTCGGCAGCTCGACCACTGGAGGATTTATCAATGGCATATTTAATGAGCTTAATAGCGCAAACAACCAAGGGGTGGGGGTGGGGCTACTCAACTCGTTGGGCACTGTGGCGGTCAAACTCGGCTTTGTTGTGGCCTTGATGTATGTGGCGCTCAAGTCCTCCGACTGGGTGGTCAAAGAAGGAAGCGCGATGGCGAGCAAAGCGGTGAGCTGGGCAGGCAACGCCGCCGCCGGCACTGCCGGATTCGCCGGCAGGCGAACGTTCGGGTGGGGAAGCCACTCACTTGCAGAGAGTCGGTGGGGTAAAAAAGCTGCTGCCGGAGGCGGTTTTCTGAGCAGAACCTTGGTGCGCGGTGCAGGCGGTCTTGGCAGAAGCAGTTTTGATCTTCGTGGCTCTTCTCTTGTACGAAAAGGTCTTGGAAAAGTCGGTGGTATTGAATTGGGTGAGCCAAAAAAACAAAGGAGCTACCAAGATCTCTTCGACCGCGGCATTAAGAGGAGAAAGGAAGAGGCCGACCGCTATAAGCCGTCTGAACGCAATTGGGATGATGCGTACGCGAAAGCAGTGGAAGGGCTCGAAGATAACGATAAGATACGACTGGACGCAGCTGCGGACAATTATTCTAGGACCAAAGAAGCTTTTGATGCGGGGAGCGCAAGCCGTGCGGACCTAAAAGGTGCGCGCGACGCACTTGACGATGAGTCAAAGGTTGTCGTTGATAATGCTAAGAAATTTGCGGGTGACGACAATTCAAAAGCATTTGCCGATTACGTTGACAAGAAGCGGTTTGGAAACCTCTATGGATGGTCGGGTGGTAAGATACCGCAACTATTATTCGGCTTTTCCAGCTACGAAGCGGATAGGGAAGCGGCCGCACAAATTAGAGGGGCAAAAAATCCTGCAGATCGCCTAAGAAATATGCTGAAAAAAGCTGGAGTAGGAACGGCGACTTACACACCTCCACCACCGCCTCCTCCACCACCTCCACCACCTCCGCCAGTACCGCCAACTACTCCGAGGACTCCCGGCGGAGGAGGGCGCGGACCAGGCACTGGTCCTCAACCGACTCCGCCTCCGCCACCTTCGCCTCCGCCACCACTTCAACAAACCCAAGGAACAAACAGTGGAGGCAATCAACAGATGGGAGGCGGAGCAGGACCACATACTCCGCCGCCGGGCGCACGAGTCTATAACCCGGACGAACCGGAAAATGTTCAAAACGCCCGCTATGGTGCTGAATCACCGCCGAAACCGGAAGCGGCGGCGGTACACGGCAGTGCCGTCGCTGGAGGGCTCTCGAGTCAGGCGCTTGAGGCGATACGCGAGGCAGGGGCGCATAAAGCCGCTCCTAAAACAGACGCGCTCTTTGCCGGCAGTGGTGGTGGGACGCAGAAAGATACCAATGGCGCCGTCGTAGCAGCTGTCGAAAAAGTGGATGAGGACATTAAAAAGCAAGGGGAGCAGTTGAGAAAACTCGTCCAAAACGCACCTCATGAAGAGCCGGGAAAGCCCCGACATATAGTAGAAACGACCGCAAACTTAAGCCCAGGACAGCTCGATATGCTGAAAGACCGTCCAACTAAACCCTCTTCTCCGCTTGCCGCCGCGCCGACATCCGCTTCTAGCGCAGCCACGGCAGGGAGCGTCCGCCCAACATCCTCTGCTCCCCAGCAACCGGTACCTCCGATACAACCGGCAACAGGTCCTGCAGCAGCAGAGTCGCCGAGGGTTGCACAAAATGCAGAGCCGCGGCCGGCAGCGGCGCAACAACAAACGCCGCCCCCACCCATAGAACCCTCGCGGCAGCAGCCGGAAGCGAGGTCCGCTGGCCCCTCGCTCCCCACCTCCGACGACAAAACAAACGGGCCCGCCAAAGACATCACCCGCCCCGGTCTTGAGCGTTCCAACAATGACAACGAAAAGGGGAGTGATAGAAAGGCCGCATAATAAAAACACATTATGGAAGAAGACCTTCAAAAACAAATAGAACGGCGGCTCGCAGAGCTCCCCAAGGACATACAAAATGCCATCGCCTCCTCCGACTTGGAAAAGAGGATAGCGGCAGTGGGTACAGCACATCATCTCCATATAGACCAGGGGGGGCACCTGCAGGACGAGACGCTGCTCGTGATGCTCGGGTTTGCAGACCCAGGCGCCTTTCCTGCAGCACTGGAGCAGGCGCTCGGAATCTCCAAAGAGGTGGCCGAGCAGTTGGCCACCGAGGTGAGCGACCAGGTTTTTGTCCCTATCCGCGAGTCGATGAAGGCGTTTATGGAGCGCCGTGCAGCACAGCAGGAGCCGCCCAAGGCCGCGGAACAAAAGTTTTCTGCCACAACGCCCATGGTACACCCCGCCGACGCGGTACTGTCGGCCCCCACCGTCACCAAAGCGCCGTCGCTCTATAAAACCGACCCATACAGAGAGCCGTCGCAATAAAAAGCGCGATATACTTATGAGCAATGGCACAATACCAGGTTCCTCAATTTATAGAGATAGAGGATAAAATCTTCGGGCCGCTGACGCTCAAGCAGTTCATCTATCTGGCCGGAGGGGGAGGGCTGCTGCTTATCTTTTTTACGCTACTGCCAAAGTGGATGGCGTTTCTTTTGGCGCTTCCGGTGATGGGTTTTGCGTTTGCGCTCGCGTTCTATGAGGTCAACGGTCGGCCGTTTATCATCGCCGTTGAGCATGCAGTGATGTATTTTATAGGCCACAAGCTCTACCTGTGGAAACAGCGGCAGCCCGAGCAAAAAGCAACCGACGCGAGCGCACAAACGCAGAAGCCCCCTTTGTCGGCGGTTCCAAAACTCTCGCAAAGCAAGCTCAAAGACCTTTCCTGGTCGCTCAATATCAAAGACCGCACCCAAATGGGCGTCACCGACACCACACGCGACGACTTTGCAATTTAGGATTGAGATTCCTCTCGCACTTATGCCCACCAACACAAAAGTAAAATCACAATCAACGCAGGACTTTGTACCTATCAAAGAGGTGCGCGACGGCACCATCCTGCTTAAAGACGGATCACTGCGCTCGCTTTTGATGGCCTCCTCTATAAACCTTGCGCTCAAGTCCCAAGACGAGCAGCAGGCGATTATTGCGCAGTTTCAAAACTTTCTCAATTCGCTGGAGTTTACGGTGCAATTTTTTATCGAGTCCCGCGAGCTCGACATCCGCCCCTACATCGCGCTCCTCGAGGAACGGCTCACCAAAGAGCTCGATGACCTGCTCAAAATACAGATACGCGAGTATATCGTGTTTATCCGCGACTTTACCGAGCGGGCGCACATTATGACCAAAAACTTCTTCATCGTGGTGCCCTATGACCCTGCGCTTATCAACCGTAGCAAGGGGGTAATGGGTGCACTCAGCTCTCTCCTGCCGAGCAGAGCCGGCGGCGGCACAAGCGGCCCCTTAACCGATGAGCAGTTCGAGCAGTATCGCACCCAGCTCGAGCAGCGCATCGCGGTCATCGAGCAGGGTCTGGTGCGCACGGGGGTGCGCACGGTTAAGCTTGGCACCGAGGAGGTAATAGAACTCTTCTACAAGCTCTTTAACCCCGGCGAGCTCGAAAAGCCGCTCCAGGTGACACAGATAGCACAATAAGCTCAGTACGATTCAAAAAACAATTATGGCACTCCTCGACTTTCTAAAATCAAAAAACTCCGCCGGAGCATCTATCACCTCCGTACTCCCCGAGCAGATATACAAGCAGGGAGTGCTTGAGCTCCAAGACGTGATAGCGCCCTCCGCGCTCAAGATTACACCGCGCGAGCTCAATTTGGGAGACAAAATTGCGCGGACATTTTTTGTAATGTCGTATCCGCGCATGCTCACCGACAGCTGGTTCAGCCCGGTGATAAATCTCGACCGCGTGCTCGACGTATCAATCTTTATCCATCCCATCGACTCGGCCGATATACTGCGCAAGTTCCAAAAAAAGGTCGCCGAGGTACAGAGCCAGATTATGGCGCGGGAGGAAAAGGGGATGGTGCGCGACCCCATCCTCGACACCGCCTATCGCGACCTCGAAGACCTGCGCGACCAGCTCCAGCAGGCGCAAGAAAAAATCTTCGACGTCGGCGTCTATATCACGATATACGGCGGGACGGTCGAGGAGCTCGACAAGGCCGAAAGCGAAATAAAGTCGATGCTCGAGAGCCGGCTGGTCTACGTCAAGCCGGCGCTCTTCCAGCAGGAGCAGGGGTTTAAGTCCGCGCTTCCACTCGGCCGCGACGAGCTCGCTGTCACCTCCAAGCTCAACTCCTCGCCTCTCTCATCGATATTCCCCTTTGTCTCTTTTGACCTCACCTCTGACAAAGGGATACTCTACGGAGTCAACCGCCACAACGCCTCACTCGTGCTTTTTGACCGCTTTTCGCTCGAGAATTACAACTCGGTTATTTTTGCCAAGTCGGGCTCGGGCAAGTCCTACGCCACCAAACTCGAAATTTTGCGCACACTGATGTTTGATACCGACGTCATTGTTATAGACCCCGAGAGGGAGTACGAGTTCCTCTCCCAGGCGGTCGGCGGACGCTACTTCAACATCTCGCTCAACTCCGAACACCACATCAACCCCTTCGACCTGGCCCCGCCGCGCGAGGACGAGTCGCCAGCGGACATCCTGCGCTCCAATATTGTGGCGCTGGTGGGGATGTTTCGCATTATGCTCGGAGGCCTAACCCCGGGAGAGGACGCAATCATCGACAAAGCAATCACCGAAACCTACGCGCTCAAAGACATTACTGTGGACTCCAATTTTGCCGAAGTGGAGCCGCCGCTCCTCTCCGACTTCGAGCTGGTGCTCGCCGGCATGGAAGGGTCGGAGTCGTTGGTGCAGCGGCTCTCCAAGTACACCAAGGGCACATGGGCGGGGTTTATAAACCAACCGACCAACGTCGACATCAACAAAAAGTTCGTCG
>Ga0155399_118_pt1 | contig 21217 bp, 21 predicted proteins | sample RifCSPhighO2_02_FD_106367 | JGI IMG/M metagenome (GOLD analysis project Ga0155399, IMG submission 106367) | Candidatus Adlerbacteria bacterium RIFCSPHIGHO2_02_FULL_54_18
GAGCAGGCGGCGGAACATCTCGCGGCTCTCTGTGGAGAGGAAGTCCGCGACTATCCATCCGCGGATAAAGGCAAAGAGTGCCACCGTGACCGCCCGTAGCAAAAAGAGTCCGATGATAAAACCGAGTAGAAAGCGGAAGGAAAACGGGATATGCAAAAAACCGAACATTGTCGCGATGGCGCGGGATATCGGGTCCGCGGGCACGCCGTCCCCGCCGGTCAAGAAGGATAAAAGCGGTATCGCCGCGTTGATGCCCACTCCCTCTAAAAGCGCACCGGTAAACCCGAGCGCTACGAGCCAAAAGAGGTGCCGGCGGTAGGCGCGAAAGACACCCCACATGGTTTTTATGGTGCTTAGCATATCCCAGTATATTTACACATATCCGCCGTACGGGTCCTTTTGTTTGACCTCCGCGTTAAGTGCGGCAAGCGAGGGCTCGACATTAAGCAAATGTACCACGTCCTCCGCGGAAAAGTCGGGATTCTGCGGGAGCAGCTTTTCAAAAATAGCGTTGAGCAACGTGTAATCCTCTGTGGTATCTAGTGTCACGCGCAGCTCCGGCCGACGCATCTTACCTTCGGCGGCCCAGTTGCCGAGCTTGTAGCGTTCGGGATGATTGTAAATATAAAGAGATACGTTCTCTTGGTCGACCGGGTCTCCTGTCAGACGGTTTACTTCCGCGAGCGTCTTGACAGAGAATATCTGCACGTCAAACCCCCGCGGAAAAGTGCGCTCAAGAATATTAGACATATAGTCGTACCCTCCTTCTATATACAATGCAATCAAGCGGTCGATATGGCGCCAGTCAATGAGCGGACAGTCGCCGGTTATCTCGACAATGAGGTCGGCTCCGACCGACTGTGCTGCTTCCAACACACGTAGCAGGACATTATCCTCGCTCCCTCGCCACACTTTACAACCTACCTCTTCCGCGAGCGCAACTATAGCATCGTCTGGCACGTTAACAGTGGTCGCGATGACTACCTCATCTATATACTTGCTGCGGCGCAGGCGGTCGATAAGGCGCTTGAGGTTGGGCTCCCCCGCCATCGGTAACAGGACCTTCCCCGGCAACCTGGTGGAAGTCATGCGCGCCTCAATAGTGGCGACTATTTTCTTGCCGTCTTTCATTGCGCGGCGCTCAAGGCATCACGGTGCGCGAGTACTTTTTTGAGCGCGACGACAAAAAGGTCTATCGTTTCTTTGGTGCGCGGATACTGGCAGAGCTGTGTGGCGACGAGCTCTTTAAAGTGGAGCCGCTCCACGACCGGCAACGAGCCCTTGCGGTAGTCGGGAGCACCGCCGTAGCCGTCGTACTCAAACGGAAAATGCGTTTGATTAAAAGCACGCCGTTCCTGGAACATCCGCAAGTGATAGACCGGCTTGACGTATCCTTTGCCTAAGGGGAATCCCTCCGCTGCCATTGCCTTGCATAGAAGATCGCGTGAGAGGCCGAGTTTACTCTCATCTATCAACAGCGCGTGATTAAAGTATACGTGTGTATTACCCTCCGGAATATGCGGCGTTGTGATGCCGGGGATGCCGGAAAGCTGCGCGGTCAGATACTCGCACAACCCGACCTTGTGCGCGTTAAACCGCTCCAACTTCTCCAATTGCTCGTAGGCGACCGCGGCCTCCAACTCGGTCATGCGGTAGTTGCTCCCGAAAATAGGCCCTGCATCGTAGCCGGGCAGGTCGTCCACCACCGACTCGCCATGATTGCGCAGCAACTGCGCGCGCAACGCGTAGTTATCGTCGTTGGTCACCAGCACGCCGCCCTCTCCGCACTGCGCCACCTTGTTGACGTTAAAACTGAACATCCCCACATCGCCGATGGTGCCGGCGTACCGCCCTTTATACTTTGCGGCGGGCGACTGCGCGTTGTCCTCAATCACCTTCAGATTATGCTCTTTGGCGATAGCCATAATCGCGTCCATGTCGGCGGATTGTCCGAACAAATGCACCACCAAAATTGCTTTGGTGTATTTGGTAATCTTTTCGCGGACGGACTTTGGGTCCAGGCAAAACGTCCTCGGGTCGATGTCGGCAAAGACCGGCACGGCGCCGTTCATCACTACGCACACTGCCGAGGCGGCCATAGTGTAGGGAGGCACAATGACCTCGTCACAGGGGCCGATGCCGAGCGCGGCGATGGTGCCGTGCAGCGCCGTCGTGCCGGAGTTAAAGGAGACCGCGTGCTTAACGCCAAAATACTGCGCAAAACGCGCCTCGAAGCGCCGCACTTCGGCGCCGCCGTAAAATTTATCTCCTGCCACTCCGACAAATCCGGAGAGCGGCCCGCCGCGCAGTACCCGCGCCGTAGCCGCCACCTCCTCCTCGCCGACATTATGCGGCGACGGAAGGGGCTCCTGTAACGTCGGCCTTCCGCCAAGCAATGCGGGCTTTCCTTGTGTTTCAGTATCCATAGTTATTAAATAAGTATTTTCTTTCCGTCCCCGATTGCGCTCTGCAAGAGGCCATCGAGTATTTGCATCGTATGATACCCTCCATCGAGGGTGCTCTCCGGCGTAGCTTTGCCATCCAAGCAATCGACTAGGTGGGCAAGAGTACATGCGAGCATGCTGCGGTCGTCACACTGCGCCTCGGCTGCCTTCCAATCCAACTCGCGCACGCCGGCAAAGGTGACCCCGTCTCTAACGGGCACCCACTCAAACCGCAAGCCATTTTGGCCTATAAAAAGTGCGCCCTTCTTCCCCACTATCCGTATTTCGTGTATGCCAAAACTACCGGAGTCAAAACTCTGCAGTGCCGCGACTGCTCCCTTTTGAAATCCGACCATGCCGTCGACGTTCTTTCCGCCGAAAGGCGCGGCCATATTTTGAGCATTGTGGATGCCGGAGGCCCATGCCGCTTTGTCGTCGAGCAGAAACTGCAGCGCATCCGCGATGTGCGTGCCGTTGTTAAGCAGTCCGTTTGCGTAGTAGGCCGTTATCTGCTGTATATCGCCCAGCGTCCCCGCCGCTATTTTTTCGCGCGCGGCGCGGAAGAGCGGCAGGAACCGCCGCTGATGGTTGACTATGATTATAGAATCAGAATTCTTCGCGAGCGCAATCATCCTTTGCGCCGCCTCGAGCGTATCGCTCACCGGTTTTTCGCAGATTATCGCGGAGGTTTTGAGCTCGAGCGCGAGCGATAGCATTTCTTCGTGCGTACCGGGCGGCGTGGCGATGACGACGATGTCGGGCCGCAGTTTTTCCAAACATTCGTGCGCGTCTGCAAAGGTCGAGACAGTGTAATAATCGCCCGCTACTTTAAGCGCGGCGGGGTCCGGGTCAACAAGTGCCACAAGCTCGGTGCGAGGGCTGGCTTTGAGTGCCGCCGCGTGCGAGGCGGGTTTGGGTATCCCGCTATGCATCTCGAATGTGGCACCCACCTTGCCGCACCCAATGACCACCCCGCGGTATCGCTTCTGGGTATTCATACAATAAGATTTTTGCGCAAGGGGGTGGCGCGGGCAATGTCGCGCGCGGCGCGCTTGCCCAACACCGAGCGGTAGAACTTCGGTGCCATCCCGTTGCCGGGGCGGATAGAGCGCACATTTTCTTTAGTAAAACGCTCCCCTTTTTTTATATCCTTGACAACAAAGAGCGACTTGCGGAAGTGGAGATTTTCTTTTTCTCCACCTGAAAGCGTGTAGGAAGGCGTGCCCACGGCAGCTTCGGTCGCACGAATGGACGCGACGAGGGCTTTAAACTCCTTTGGCTCCATCGAGAAGGACGCGTCCGGGCCGCCGTCGCGCCGTCGCATGGTCAAATGTTTCTCGATGACCACAGCACCGAGCGCCACCGCCGCTACCGCGGTGTCGTTGCTCATCGTATGGTCGGAGAGTCCCGCCCCGACTTTAAACCGCTTTTTTAAATCGGGAATATTCGCGAGATGCATGTCGCGCGACTGCGCCGGATAGGAGCTTACACACTGCAGGAGCACTATCTCTTTGGTGCCGAATTTCTGCAGCGTCTTCACGGCAAGGGAGATCTCTTTAAGCGTCGCCATGCCGCGCGACATAATGACCGGTTTGCGCGTTTTGCCTATCCGCTCAAGAAGCGGGATATCGACGACTTCAAAGGAAGCGACCTTATAGATAGGAGCGCCGAGCTTCTCTAAAAAAACCACCGCCGTTGTATCAAAAGGAGAAGAGAAACATACCATCCCCCGCCGCTTTGCCCGAGCAAAAAGTTTTTTATGCCACGCCCACGGCGTCGTCGCCTCGCCGTAGAGCTCGTAGAGGGTCTTGCCCCTCCATGCGCGGTTCGCAGATTTGACAACGAACTCCGGGCGGGCGGAATTAAGTGTAATAGTGTCGGGGGTATAGGTCTGGAGTTTGACTGCGTCAGCACCGGCATCTGCCGCGGCATCTATTATTTTAAGTGCGTGTTTGAGGTCACCGTTGTGATTGCCAGAGAGCTCAGCCACGACAAAAACGGGCTTACCCGCCCCCACCTCGCGGTTGGCTATCTTCATGCTTATATACAACACTATTTTTAATAAAAAAGACACCTACCGAAACCGGTAAGTGCCGTCGCGGATTTGCTCCGCCCCCTGTTGCTCTTTTTTGATGCGCGCCAACACGGCGGGCAACTTACGCACCGCTGCGATGGTATCTTGCCACTCCTCCGGGTACTCGCGTACAAGTACCTCCTCCGCCGCGATGAACTCCGGGTGCATAGTGTGTAGCGTTGAAAGTTCTTCCCGGTATTCGAGCATCGCTTTTAGACGCGGCAAGTGCCACTCGTTGGAGATAATCTGCAAGTGCGCTGGCCGCTCCCGCACGGCGATTTTTTGTAGCTCGAGCAACTGCACATAACTACTGTGTGATTGTTCCTCAAGCAGTATTTGATGTACGGGAACTCCAAACTCGATAAGCTCTTTTTGCATTACCGAAGCGATAGAAGGGCGTGAACCTTCTGCATACCCGCCTTGCACCAGCAGCGTCACATCCTTCTGCGACTCGGCAAGATAAGCACCGGCAACGACTCGAAATCGGTCTAAGGTTACTCCGCTTTGGTCACCAGGTCCGTCGAGACCGTTTGTACGCCACACGCCCCCATCATTCCAGATATCAGCGCCTAAGATAGAGATGAGTTTTTTCATAGCTTGCCTTTCGATATTGACCTTCTAGCAACTTTATACTAGAATTAACACAGAAAGTCAAAGAAAGATAGTGAAATGAAAATCTTACCTACACTAAATCTGCGGTCTGTAAGCATGGACGATGCTCAAGCGCTTTTTCTGTGGCGCAACGACCCCGACACCCGTCGTAACTCAATCAACACCGAACCGGTCGCATGGGAGGGTCATGTTGCATGGCTCACGAAGTCACTCGGGATGCCCACCCGCAAGCTCTATGTCGCAGAAGTGGGTGGAACTCCCGTCGGCACCGTGCGCGCCGATAACGAAAATGGGATAGAAGAGCTGTCTTGGACCGTCGCGCCTGAGGCGCGTGGCAAAGGGTTCGGAAAAATGATGGTGCTGCAATTCGTGCAAGAGAAACTTCGTGGAGAAAAAATTATTGCCCGCATAAAAGACGGCAACCCCGCATCGGCAGCTATTGCTAAGGCGCTTGGGCTATCCCCCGGCCCAGCAGAGGACAATACTGCGACTTGGCGTTAAGCGTAGTCGCGGTATTTTTTTATTAGGTCGCCCATTCCGTCGCGCTTGAGGTTCCCCTGCCCGTCGGTTTCAAACAGCGCTTTGTCAGTAAACGAGTCCACCACTTTGTCGAACTCGGCCTCCGATATGCCGGAGTATTTCAAAAATTCCGCGATGGCTTTGCGCGGGCGCTTGCCGTCGTACTGCTCCACCAGTTTTACTCCCTCCTCCCTACTTATGCGGCCGTTGCGGATGTCGAGGCACGCATGGTCTGTCGCCCGGCTAAACCCAAACTTTACGAACTTCAGTAGATCATGTACGGCATAAGTCGCCTCATCCAAGTTTTCGTAATTAAGATAAGTGCATTCAACCGGCCCATCTTCTTTAACCGAGAAGCCGCGCGTGCGAACCAACTCCACTTGCGGCCGGGCATCCCACTTAAAGTAGTAGCCCAAAAATACACCGGTGATGCCGGCCTCCTTGAGTTCGGTGTCAGATGGATAGCGGTACGGTACGAGATCCTCTTTTTTAATGCCATCCACGCCAACCATGTCGTCCACACGCAGGCCTAAGAGTCCTCCAAACTCCTCCAGCCACCGGCGGTCGAGCGTGTTCTTCATCCGCGCGGCCTTAGGGCCGCCGTACTCGAGCTGAGAGTTCTCTCCCCAGATGATGAGCGGGATTTTGTATGCGACCGCGAGCCGCACCGGGAAGGTAAATATACCCACATGGTTCGGCCACTCGTGGTCGCCCACGCGCCGGAAGCCCTCCATTATCATCTTTTTATACACCTCCGGGTTTTTCTTCAGTTCAATCATATCGCCAAATTGCCGGATATTCTCCAAGTTTTTACGCCCCAACTCGGTGCGCACAGTGGGCTCAAAATGCACAAGGAGTGGATTGAGTCCCCACTGTCGTATCAGATATGCTTGATAGGTGCTGTCCTTACCGCCGGAGACGGGGATGATGCAGTCGTATTTCGAGTCGTCCTTGTTTTTAAACTTCTCCACCAGTTCCTTAAACTCGGCCTCGCGGGCCTTCCAGTCGATGGTGTTCTTGAGCGCCGCCGACTGGCACGCGTCGCATACGCCCTCCACGTCAAACGAGAGGTCGGGCTTCGTATCAGGCATGACGCATTTTTTACAATAGCGCATAAAACTATAGTACTAGAGGCGCGCGGGAATGCCAGCATCCGCGAGCGCTTTTTTTATCATCTGCGGAGTGGTCTGCGTGTACTGGAATATGCTCGCCGCCGCGACTGCGGAGGCACCGTGTACGACCGCTTCCACGCAGTGTACGGGAAGCCCCGCTCCGCCACAGGCAATGACGGGTATCCGTACCGCCTTGCTCACCGCCTCTATAAGCGAGAGATTGTAGCCCTCCATAACTCCGTCGTGACTTATCGACGTAAGCAGAATTTCCCCCGCGCCTCGCGTCTGTGCCTCCTTAGCCCAGGTAACCGCGCCCGCAACGTCCTCTCCAACATCTATCGAGACCACGATACATTGGCTCCCGTAGCGTTGTGCCCCAGCATCAATGAGCTCGGGGTTCTCGAGCGCCCCGGTATTTATCGAAACCTTGTCCGCACCGCTGGTAAGCAATGTTTGGATGTCCTCAAGCGTCCGCACGCCGCCACCGAGCGTCACGGGCATAAAGCACTCTTTCGTTACTTCCCGTAAAAGGTCCGGCCTAATCCCGCGCGCGCTCGCATCAAGGTCAAGAAATATAAGTTCGTCAACGTCGCGTGCGTTGAAAACCCGAACCGCGGCGATGTAGGAGCCGATATTGCGGTGATTGGAAAAACGCACGCTCTTGACCAAGCGTTCGTTCTTAATGGTCATGACCGGTATGACGCGTGTTTTAAGCATTATAGATTAATGAAATTGCGGAGTACAGCGATGCCGGCTTTCTGGCTCTTTTCGGGGTGGAACTGCACGCCAAAAATATTGTCTTTTTGTACCGCCGCGGCAAAGGCCTCGCCGTAGGTGCACGTCGCCGCAATTGCCGCCGAGTCCGCTGGTTCCATTACATAGCTGTGCACAAAATAAAAATCACGCGAATCAATGTCGGCAAAGAGCCGTGCGCCCGGCGCGGATGTGACATCGTCCCATCCGATATGCGGCAAGCGCAGCCCCGCCACAGTAAGCTTGCGCGTCTTCCCCGCGATAAATCCCAGGCCTTTAGTGTCGCCTCCCTCTTCACCCGCTTCCGCCAACAACTGCATGCCCAGACAAATCCCCAGAAACGGCTTTTGATTCTCAAGTACTTCGCGCCGCAATACCGGGATAAGACCGCGCTCCCACAGCTCCCGCATACCGTCGGGGAATGCGCCCACGCCGGGCAGTATTATATGCGTCGCGCGTTCAAAGTCCTCCGCGCGCGCGGTAATTATCGCCTCCGCACCCAACAGTGCAAGCGCATTGCGCACTGAAGCGACATTGCCCATCCCGTAATCAACAACAGCTATCATATTTTGAGACTTTTTTTCAGTTCGCGCGCAATATACTGCTGCTGCCGGAGCGTTATTCGGGGAAACAACGGAATGGAGATTGCGGTCGCGTAAAAGCGCTCCGCGTTCGGGCACGACCCTTTTTTGTATCCGAGTTTTTGGTAATGCGGATGCGTGTGTACAGGGATATGATGCACTTGTACGCCGATGCCTCTGCTCCGCAAATAATCAAAGACGGCCCGGCGTTTTTTTGCGTCGACGCGCACGGGGTAGAGATGCCAGGCGGAGCGGTTGGTGACGGAGTCCTGCGCCGGGAGCATCAGACTGGGGATATTTTTAAGCAGTGTGTCGTAGTGGCGGGCGGCGGCGGCGCGTTTGGTAATAAAAGATTTCAGACGCCGGAGCTGGCTTTCGCCCAGTGCGGCGTTGATGTCGGGCATGCGGTAGTTGTAGCCGAGCGCCTGCTGTTCCATATACCAGCCGCCTTCTTTTTTATTTTTGAGATGTCCCGCGTCTTTGGTGATGCCGTGGCTGCGGAAGAGCCGCACCAGCCGGGCATACTCCGGGTTGTCGGTCACCACCGCGCCGCCCTCGCCAGTCGTGATGGATTTGACGGGATGGAAACTGAAAATACTCATGTCTGCGCCGCTCGCGGCGGGCCTCCCCCGGAAGCGGGCGCCTAGGCTCTGCGCCGCGTCGGCAATCAGCACAAGGGTGTGCTTGCGCGCGAGTGTTTTAAACGCGCGCAGGTCGACAGGCCGTCCAGCGTAGTCCACCGGCACGAGCACTTTTGTCTTCTTGGTTATCGCTTTGCGCGCGTCGCTTATCCGCATATTGCCGGTCTCGGGGTCCACGTCGGCAAAGACGGGCCGTGCACCCAGATAGAGTGCGGCGTTCCCTGTCGCGGCAAACGTGAGTGCCGGCACGATAACCTCGTCGCCCTTTTTGACACCCGCGGCAAAGTACGCTGCGTGCAGAGCGGCAGTGCCGGAGTTGAGTGCGACTGCATACTTTGTCCCCGCCGCTTTCGCCAACACCACTTCAAACCGCTCTATCGCGGGACCTTGGGTAATCCAGCCGGATTTGAGTGTCTTAACGACTGCTTGTATATCGGCTTCGCTGATATCCTGAGTCGAATAGGGAATCATACCTCTATCTTACCCGAAGAGTTGAGCTGCTTCTTTTTTCTTCAAAAGGAATTTCTTGTTGTTGCTGGTGTAGAGGAACCCCTTTGGAACGCAGCGGTAGCGGGCGAGCCACTCGGCACCCCCCATCGGGGCGATAGCATACATGTGCGGTAGCTCTCTGGCCTGCACCGCTTCGTAACGCGTAATGAGTATCTCATGGAGCTTTTCACCCGGGCGCGTCCCGATAACGCGCATTGTGCACTCGGGTGCGAGCAGTTTGACCATATCGGTGATGGCCATATTCTTCATCTTCGGAACGAATATCTCGCCTCCCTGCATTAAAAGGAGGCACTCAAGCACAATGTCCATAACCGACTCAATTCGTATCCAAAAGCGCGTCATTTCCTTGTTGGTTACCGTGATGGTGCCGCTCTCCCGCTGGCGACTTATCATCTCAACAAACGATCCGCGGCTGCCGATGACGTTGCCATAACGCACAACGGAAAAGCGGCCTACACCCTGACCTACATAGGCATTTGCCGCGACAAAAAGTTTCTCCGCGGCGAGCTTAGTGGCACCATAGAGGTTGATGGGTTCAACCGCTTTGTCGGAGGAGACAAAGAGGACTTTCCCCACATTGCGATCAAGCGCCGCGTCAATAACATTGCGGCTGCCGATGATGTTCGTTTCTATTGCTTCTGTGGGATTATATTCGATGGACTCGACGCGCTTCATCGCCGCCGCGTGCACAACAATATCCACACCATCAAAGGCGCGCTTTAGACGCTCCGTGTTGCGTATGTCACCGATAAAAAAGCGCAACCGCGGTTCGTCTTTGTACTGCGCCTGCATCTCGCTTTGCTTGAGTTCGTCGCGGCTGAAAATAATGACTTTGGCCACACCCGGCACGGCAAGCAAGCGCGCGACGAACGCGCGCCCGAAGGTACCCGTTCCTCCGGTCACGAGCACCGTCTTTCCGTTGAGGAAGTCCGTTGAAATCACTTTATTTACCCTAGTCATAGGCGCGCAGCACAATAACACATATGACCTTATAACTCAAGAGTTTCGGAGAGGTTACCGGTAGTGCTTACTGAACATACGAAGCCTGCTTGGGGAGGAGCTTTCTCGTTTGCAATTCCTCTAGCAACTGAAATAAGAGGTAGTCGTTGTACTTGCGCGCCGCGAGCTGGAGGCCGAACGGCAGTCCTGCGGGGGATGTAAAGGTCGGCGCGGAGATGACGGGTAGATGCGTGAGCGTCCACATGAGCGCGGGGTCGGGGAGCTCAGGGACATCACGCGGCGGAGCCTCGCCGGAAGTGCTTAAACATATGACCGCGTCGTAGTCCGCAAAAAACGCGTCCATGTCGCGGATCATTTTGTTTTGCCGCTCGAGTGCCGCGGCAAACGCGGCGCGGTCGATGTCTTTCCCCTGCTCAATCAGCTGCCTCATAATGGGAGAGATTTGCTCGGCCTTGGTGTACTCATGTTGAAAATAGTACGAGAGAGACTTGTTATAGATAGTCGCGTGCGTCTCATGCGTCTGCGACATAGACGCGGGGATCTCCGTCTCCTCCACCTCAAAACCCGGTTCCGCCGAAAGCTTCTTCGCAAACGCGTCCATGGCATCTTTAGCGTACTGGGGAACCCCTCCCCAGGTATGCGTGCGGACAAAAGCTACCTTCCACGGGCGGCTCGCGGGCTTCTGTTGCCGTGCCGTCTCCGAGAGTGCCGCGTGGCTTAAAGGATAGTTCCGTCCCGAGACTTTCATTGCATTAAACATCCGGCGCAGGTCTTCCGCGTACACGGCAAAAAAACCGAGTGAGTCGAGGCTATCGGTAGTCTTGAGCATCCCTGTCCGCGGGATAGTGCCGAAGGACGGCTTACACGCGTACACTCCACAGAAGCTCGCAGGACGGACAATGGAGCCGGCGGTTTGAGTACCGGTTGCCGCGGGGACCATACCGAGCGCCACCGCCACCGCCGAACCGCTCGAGGATGTACCCGGTGTTTTTGTCTTGTCGTGGGGGTTCAGAGTCTTGTCGAGCTCATGCACCGCAAACTCGGCAGTCACTGTCTTTCCCACCACAAGCGCTCCTTGGCGCTTGAGATTGTATACCGCGCGGGCATCGTTTCCCGGGGTAAAGTCCTTCCACAGCGGACTGCCCATCTGGGTCGGAAAGTCAGTGGTGTTGTAGATGTCTTTTATGCCGAGAGGAATGTACGGCAACAGGCCTTTTTTTGCCGCTGCGCCTTCGAAGCTCTTGGGGAGAGAGTCGCCGGCATAGACCACGAACGCGCCGTACTGCTCCCCTTCTCTTATATTATGGAGCGCCGCGGAGACCATTTCCTGAACAGAAAGCTCGCCTTGCTCCACGCGCGAGATGAGCTCACCTATAGAGTTGTCTATAAAAAGCCTATTCATGGCGGTCGAACTTTTCGATTAACTGCTCGGGGAACGGCATAATGCGCTCCGCATTTTTATGGTCCTTCGTGTTAACGGGGATATCCACCCCGATCATCTGGGGCAAGCGCTTTGCGCGCATCGTTTCGTAAAACTTCGCTTCAGTAGAGCCAGTAATTTTTAAATAATAGTCGAGTGCCTCCGGCCGTTCTGGGTCGTGCTTCCGGATAAGATCAAACCCTTCTTCTCGGGTCAGGAGCCCGTTACGGACATCCAAAGAGGCTTGCATAGTCGCGCGCCCGAAACCGCGCTTGAGATAGCAGGTAAAGTCGTGCATGCCCGACATGACATCCTCGACGCTCTTATAGCGCTTATACGTGTTTTCCATTTCGGTCTGCCTCCAGCCGTACGTCTCTTCAAGAAACTCCGTCTGTCGCTCATCATCCCAAAAAATATAGTCACCCAAATGTATCCCCCATACACCTGCCGCCTCTATCTCTTCCTGGCTCGGGACCTCGAATGGATAGAGGTCGCGGTCGGTTATATCCCCGCCCACCATTTGTGTTGGCGAAAGCTTGGCCGATTGTTTTAAAAAGTAGTCGCGGTCGAACGTATTGAGCTGCTCCGTGTAAGAGGAACGTCCGGAGGACTCCGCATCCCCCTCACCCCAGATAAGTAGGGGTATCTTCCATTTGACCGCCACCTGCAGGGGAAACGCGCCCACTCCCGCATGATCGTGCCAGTTGGTGTCACCTATACCCTCTATAGAGCGCTTGGCGAGCCGGTTGATGAGCGCGCGGTTCGGCGTAAAGGCGACGTGGTCGACGTTGAATTTCTCCAAGGAGTTCTGCAGGTTGTACCACCCCGACTCGCTCCACCAGTTGTGGCTAAAAGTCACGCACAGCGGCTTCATCCCGTATATTTTGGTAAGCACGTGGAGCTGGAAGGTGCTGTCCTTGCCGCCGGAAATAGGCACGATGCAGTCGTAATTGTTGCCGGCCTTTGCTTTAGCATCATCCAAGATGGCGCGGAGATTTTTTTCCCGCTCGAGCCAGTTGATATGAATCTTCTGCTCGGACGATTGGCAAGCGCGGCAGACGCCCATTTCGTCGAATACCACCCCCTCGAGGGTCTCGGGGACGCAGCAGCGCGTGCAGTACTGCATATGAGGGAAAAGTGGGGTGCGGGCATGTAGGTCCATAGTTACTGTTTGTTGATGAGCCCGTAAGCGACGACGTCGTGGAACATACCGTCTTTATAGAGTGCTTCTTTTTGGATACCTTCTTCTTCAAACCCCAGTCGCTCGGCAATCTTGCGCATGGGTACATTGGCGGTGGGCGTAAAGCAGTAGATACGATGGAGGTTGAGTACTTTAAAACCGTGCTCGACCATCATCTTCGAGGCCTCCGCACCTATGCCCTTACCCCACCACTCGCGCTCCCCGAGGATAATGGCAAACTCCGCGTTGCGGCTCATCCAGTCGATAGCTTGCAGCGAGACATTGCCAATATGCCTGCCGGATGCCTTGTCTATAATCGCGAGTACGAGGTTTTGGTTACCGGTCTGCAAACCCTCTACATACTGCCGCGCGAGTGCTTCGGTGTAAGGGAAAGCGTGGTGCCGGTTAAATGCGCAAACTGCGGAGTCATTAAACCAATTGACATATCCTTCTTTGACATCATCCATGGTGAGCGGGCGGAGGTCTATCTGCGTTCCTTCGATAAATGATCGCATATACATGTCTTGTAGTATAAACACGCTAACGAGGTGCGGGCAACTCGCGGATACACTCCTCTATACGCGTGGACGCTTTGCCGTTGAACACAAAGTTCTGCTGTAGAAAACTCTCGGCACGCGCCACAAGCGCGGTGCGCGCATCTTGGTCAAGCAGCGCTTCCGCATGCTGCAACAGTTCTTGGGGTGTGCGCGCTACCATGACCGCTCCGGCCTCTTCAAACTCCCTAAAGTCCTGGTCTATTGGCCGGACGTACAGCAGCACCGGCTTATGCATAAGCATCGCTTCGAGCACCACGGTCGAGTTGCCGGAGACGACGAAGTCGCACAGCGCAAGCAGCATCCGGAGGTCTTCATCCTGCACCCAGGACGTCCCCGCAGCAAACATCCCCCGTATCTCCTGCCGCTCATACAAGCTGTCCCGCCCCGGGCGCGGGCGCAGCAGCAGACGCAATTTCGGAAATTTTTTCTGCAATCCGGCGAAGGTGTCAACCGAATCCGCTACGCTGTGGCTGGTGAAGCTTGATGGCTCGAGCGAATTACCCCGGGCCGGGAGCGTTACCAGGGCGGTCAGTCCTCCGTCGATACCAAGCCGCGCGCGTGCGGCTTCAAGCTCTCTGGGCGGCACGGGCTCTGCATACCGGTCAAAGCGCGGGGAGCCGACTTCTATAATCCGCCGCGGCTCGACGCCGAATTGCTCGTAATGTTTTTTGGTTAAGGCGCCGTAGGCCGCCAGGTAGCGCGAGTAGAGACGTGCATATGGGTGCGAGAGTTCGGTCACCTCAAGCGCGTGCTGCATCTCGACGCTCGGTATATTTAGGCGCTCCGCGACCCGCGCCCAAAGGTTGTTGTATCCCTTGGTGGAGCCAAAGAGCAGGACCCGGTTGATGCGGTAGCGCCGGAGCATTGCCTTGGCACTCTCAATCGTCGCAACAGCATCCTCTGCGTAGTCCTTGACGATAGAGCCGAGTACTTGCTTTGCGACCGGCCAAAAAGAACTGCCGTTATAGACAAACAGCTTCGAGATGTCCGGAGTGTCTCCGAGTGCGTCCCACGCGCGCGCAAACTCTTCTGCCCGCGCGAGCGCAAGCTTGCGCACCGCGCGGTCGGCAAAGTCGAGCGGATGATGAAAGCGCACGCGTTTGCTCCAGATAGCCCAACCCATGCGGGGTATCTCCTTGCGGCGCGTCATCACGAGCTCGGTATCGGGCATATCTTTAATAAACGGCTCGATGCGCGCCCACGGGTCGGTGGAGAGTATCTTCAAAGGTCTTGGTTTGCGTAGCAATGTAACGAGTATATTAAGCAAACCGATGATACATCGAGTTGCCGTTTCCACAATACGTACCCACGCAGAGTAACGCGTACCGCGTTTAGGCAGAGCCGGAATTACTTCAATTTCTATGCCGCGACGCTCTGCAATGAGCTGTGCTACATCCACTTGCAACCGCTCTTTAAAGTATGCGGTGGGGTCTGCCTCAACTCCCACGGTATGAAAGGACTCCGGTATAAAAATACGCCCGATGCCGGGGCGCGCGAGTATCTGCTCAAATAGCACGAGATAATAGACAAGCATGCCGAAGTAGTGGTGGAGCGGCCCCGCGTGCGGCTCACCGAGGAGTATCCCGTCGTGCGCAAAGAATGCAAGTTCGGGATGTTTATACCACTCGTTGGCCGCCATGCGGGTAACCTCTATCGGCTCGCGCTGCCCCTCGCACGAGCGGGCAACAGAGCGCAACGGTGTAAAAACGATGCCACGCTTCCGCAATTCAAGCTCAACTTCAAAATCAAGAGCAATTACTTCAAGCTCCTCCCCCGCGCGCAAGCGCGCTTCAAGTTGCGGCAAATGCTCAAGTTCATATACGATATACAGCTTTTTTTTCCGCTCATTCATTTTGAGGCAAACCAGTCTCTCAAAGACGCAATACGGTCTTCAATCGTGTAAAATCCGCCGATGATTTCCCGGATAAGATACAGACACGAGGTCGTCGCGTAAAGCACCACAGCCCACGAAAGGACTGGGTAATGCGGCACTCCGGGGAAAAGCAGTAATTCTCCGGCATACGAAGCAACCAGAACGACGATCATGTATCCTCCTTCGTGTAATTCATGAACGCCCCAGAGTATGTCCCGCAAGAGTTTGCGCGGCGACAAGCGGGGCGCGGCTGTCGCGGCCTCCGTATGAGTATGGGGAGGAGTCGCGGGGATGCGAAATAGTTCGGGACGTTCACTGTACGGTCGGACAAAAAGAATACGGGGGAGGTCACCGATGGCGCGGCGCATGCCCATCGTGAGCGCGCCCACGACTCCGGCCGCCAAAACCACGAGGTTGGGAGTAGTCCACAGTTCGGATACGGCAAACGTGAGTCCAAGAAAGAACGCTTCAAATACCACGAGATGATTGACGAGATCAAGATACACACCCCGCATGGAAAAAGTTTTCTTGTAGCGGACAATTTCGCCGTCAACGGCATCAAGCACTAAACTTACATATATAAGAGCGAGACCCTCCCATATATAGCCAAGCGAGATAATCGCTCCCGCCAATACTCCCACGACAATCATGGCGACCGATACCTGAATCGAAGTAACTGGAGTAGGAAGCAGGAGACGCGTAATGTAAATGGACGGTACCCGCTGGAGTATCGGGTGCCCGAGCACGTTGGTCTGCAACATGACGCGCAATTCTTTGATGGATTCCATAAGATTATAAGATTTCTGTATATAATCGCACAATGTCTGCGTGTGTGAGTACCCTAGGATTGTTACCGAGCCGCTCTAGGTTGACCTCGGCGGCAAGCGACGGAATGTCGGTGGCTTTAACCCCAAACTGCGACAGATTAATTATACCAAGTTGTGAGAGTAATCTCTCAACTGCCTCCGGCGTCACCGACGGCTCCGGTAACAACACGTTGTTGAAACGAATTATCGCGGGCAAAAAAACAGCGACCGCGACGCCATGCGGGATGCCGAAGCGATAGGTAAGTCCGTACGAAAGCGCGTGGCAGGCGGTGGTCTTGGAAATATTGATGGCTTTTCCAGCCAGATGTGCGCCGAGCATTACCTGTCCGATCGCTTCTTTATCTCTCTCTTCTATCGCAGGAATGATATTGTTCCATACAAGCTCGAGCGCGGCTTTTGCATACCCTTTCGATTCCTCGCTCGCCTGTAGAGACCAAAGCGACTCTATCGATTGCGCGAGTGCATCAAGCCCGCTTGCGAGCGCGACTTTTTTTGGAACGCTCTGCGCCAAGGCGGGATCAACTATAGCAACAGCGGGCAGTATCTCTGGACTTTCGAGCGAGGTTTTAAGCCCGTCTTTGTACACGACCGCAAAACGGGTCGCCTCGCTGCCGGAGCCCGCGGTCGTGGGTATCGCTATGAGCGGCTTTTTTCCGGCAAAATAGTTGATGGCCTTCGCAATGTCCATCACATGTCCGCCTCCCGTGGCAATCACCAAGCTGGGGCCAAAAGCATTATACGCTACAATCCCCTTGTCTATATCCTCCTGCACAGGCAGTGCGCCAAAATCGGTATAGTGCAAAACCTCAAGGCCAAAGAGTGCATCTTCTACCGGCTGCTGTGCGCCCGATGCGGCGTACGAGGCCGTGCCCGTTACTAAAAAGATTTTCTTAAGCGCAAAAGATGCTACTACCTCTTTGAGCTTTCCTATCGCACCCTCCCCTATATACTCAATTTGTATCATTACTGAAGGTAGTCCATAAACCCTTTTTTATTTTCCTGCGGGGTTTCCTTCGGGCGGCCTAGGTCTTTGCGCGACCCGAGAGCTACTTTTATTTCAAGAAACGCGGGGCCCGGCACTCCGGGCAAGGTGCGCAAGGCCTCGGCAAGGTCTTCTTTATTTTCTACTGTAAGCACCGACGCGTAACCGCAGCTCTTAGCCACACCCGCGATGTCTACCGCAGCCGCGGCAGACGGCTGTCCACCCACCGACTCGTGCGCCAGGTTGTTAAGCACGATGTGGCGGAAGTTCCCCGGCTTAACCCAGCCGACGGTTGCGAGCGCACCCAGGTGCATCAGTGTCGCGCCGTCGCCGTCTAGACAATATACTTGTCTATCTTTTTTTTGCTGCGCAATGCCGAGCGCGATTTGTGAAGCATGACCCATGGATCCCACGGTCAAAAAATCATTCTGTGTCCCCTCGCCGCGGCGTTTTCGTGACTCGTATAACTCGCGCGAAATCTTACCGGTGGTACTGACAACAATCTCCCGGCCTGTGAGGATCCCAATTATCATCTCTATTGCCTCCTCGCGGGTGAGTGGATGCTGTACCGGGCGCTCCGCAGCGGCGTACGCCTCAAACACGCCGCCACAAATGACAATAGCCGCAGGGCGGCTCTCTGCGCGCGCGAGCCCTACCATGGAAGCTATTTCTCTTGTGACGGTATGCGCCTCCATCTCTGGAGAGACAACAACATATGGAATCTCAAGCACTTGTAGGAGCGCGGGGGTTATGCGGCCCTGTTTGATATGCTGCGGTTCGTCTTTGAATCCGGGTTCGCCGCGCCAACCGATGATGAGCAGCGTGGGGATTGAGTACACTTCTTTGTCCGCGAGCGAGGTTAGTGGATTGATCGCGTTGCCGAGCCCGGAGTTCTGCATATAGACCGCTGGCACCTTGCCAGTCGCCAAATGGTATCCTGCGGCGATACCAATTGCGCCGCCTTCGTTGGCAGCGGTGACATGACTTTCTTTCGGCACCTCATTCTCTACGTATGCCAAAAAGTCTTTCAAAAGCGAATCGGGTACCCCGGTAAAAAAAGAAACACCCACCTGCGCAAGCGCTTCGATAAATTGTTTAGGATGCACCATTGCCTTTGCGCTCAACGAGCGTGAGAATCTCAGAAATCGGCATGCAATACTCCCTTGATGCTTTGTCCGCACGGCCGTGCGAGAGTATCATCTGGGCCGTTTTGACCATTGCGGGGTACGCACTGCGCAACAGGTGGTTGGCATAAATGACCACGTTGACGCCCGCCTTGCGGAGCTCATCTTCGGTAATAGTGTCATAGGTGGTAGGTACCGCAATAAGAGGCACGCGGCGCTTAAACTTTTTGTACGCGCGGCAAAATTTCAGAACCTCTTTGGGGCTCTTCTCCTTGCTGTGGACCATAATTCCGTCCGCGCCGGCGTCTATATACATCTTGGCGCGCCGCAGCGCGTCCTTGACTCCCTTGCCGGCGATCATACTCTCAAGCCGCGCGATAATCATGAAGTCGGGGGTTACCTGTGCCTTTTTGCCCGCGCGTATCTTGTCGGCAAACTCTTTGGGGTCGGCAAGCACCTGCTTGACTGAAGTGCCAAAAAGCGAGTTTTTCTTGGCACCCGTCTTGTCCTCAATAATGACGGCTGAGACTCCAATGCGTTCCAGCGAGCGCACGGTATAGGGAAAATGTTCCAACTGTCCGCCGGTGTCGCCGTCAAAGATTACGGGTTTGGTGCTTACCTCCAACACGTCGGCTACCGTTCCGAGGCGGGAGGTAAGGTCCACGAGCTCGGTGTCGGGTTTGCCTTTGAGCGTGGAGTCGGTGAGACTCGATATCCAGATAAAGTCGAATTCCTTGCGCGCCCCTCCATCCTTTACGTATATGTGTTCCACGATGAGCGCTGAGAGGCCACTGTGCGCCTCTATACCGCGGATAATCGGCCGGGCATTAAGTAGGCGCTGTAGCCGCTGGAGCCGCAACTGCGGCGTAGTGCCTATCTCTTTGAGCGCCTGATTAAGTTCGGTTGAGGAGGTCGGTATGACACCCTTGCGGTAGGGTATCTCGCGTTCGGTCTCCACCAACTTTCCGCCCCACTCTTTAAGAGTTTCAATCACTTGCCGACGGGTCTCTTTCTGGACGCCTACTCTCCAATCATCACCATGGATAACGTAGTCGGGCTTGTACTTACGAAGGTTGGGCCGGTAATCAAGCGTCTTTTGCGGGACAACCCGCGATACCCCGACGATGTTTTCCATCACCACCTTCCGGTTTTCGTACGGCATGTACGGCAAGCGTTTGTAGCTCGCGATAGCCTTGTCGGTAAGGAGGCCCAGAATGACCTCGCCCATCTTTGCCGCTTCGCGGATATTAATAAGATGGCCCGGATGTACCAAATCCGCGCTCATGGCGACATACACCACCTTCTTTTTTGGGGATTTAGCCATATGCAGTAAGCCCTGAAACAGGGCTACTATACTCCAAAACCCTTTGTTTTGCACCTTAGTTTCACTTGACAAAACATATTTTAGGGTATACAATATACCTAGTTTCAACAGTTCCCGAAAAATCAACAGCACAGGAGCATGAGATGAAGAAAGTATGGCCTGATTTCTCCCCCGTCGTGGTGGGAGTCATCTTCCGAAAAAACGCCAACGGCACGACCTCCATCCTCACCCAAAAGCGGGTTGTCAAAATTTTCCCTGGCGAGGACCCGCCCTACGATCCGCTCTACCACGACACCTACGAGGCAATGGGCGAGAAGCTCAACCCCGGCGAGAGCGTCATCGATGCACTCATCCGCGGCGTCAAGGAAGAGTGTGGCAAGCCGGACTTTGTCCCCAAACTCATCATCGGTGCCGAGGACAAGACCGTCTGGACCACCGGCAGGGAATATGCCGGAGAGAAGGATAACGTCGTCTGCTGCGACCCGTTTTGCTTCCTACAGAGCATGGGGCCGCCGCAGAAATGGCTCGGGCCGGCGTTCCTGGTTGAAGTGTCGGCCGACTTTGATCCTGACCTCTCCAAGAGCGACGGCGAGGCAAGTGGGGTGAGGTGGTGGAAACCCAACGAGCTTCGGGTCGCCATTAACTGCAACCAGAGCCAGTTCATGGGGCTCCACATGCCGGCGCTCTACAAGGCAGCAGTTTACCTCGCCAACAAATAAAAAACTGGCACAATACCTAAAAAACGGCACTTCAGTGCCGTTTTTCTTATTTCCCACAATTTTCGCCTTAGTAGTAACGGTCGTTATAGTTAAGGCAAATTAAAATGCTTCTTTATTTTTTCGTCGTTCTCGATGCCCTCCGCGATGATGTACAAAATCCCCTGTCCTAAGTGCATCTGTGCCCGCACAAATACGACCATATCCGCGCAGTCGTACGGATGCACCCATACGCTGTTCTGCACTTTATAAAATCCGGCTTTCCGTAAGAGGATACGCAACTTGTCCCGCACTCCCCTCCGCCGCTCCCAAATGTCAAAAATTACAATACGCCAGCGCCTGTCCCACTTTGCCGGCTTTCGAATTTTTATCCGCTCCAACACGTCCCACCTGTCTGCCTGCGCTTTACCTTTGTCACTAAGTTGTATTTGCCAACCGACAGAACCTTTTTCAAACCGCACCAAACCTTTTTGCTCCAATCGTTTGACCGCTTGGCGGATGCGATATACCGGCTTTCTTTTATCTTCGTCCTGGAATCCCAAATGCTTGAGCAACATTTTTTCCGAAGCGAAGGCTATCCTTGTTGACCGGGTAGTAAGCCGAGTCAACAACACCAAGACCTTCCGTTGGATTTTTTCGCGCGAAGCGCGGACACGAATGTTTGTTTCAAGCTGGTGTGGCATTTGCCTTAGTATACACGACCGTTATGGTTAAGGTAAATATGCGTCTAGTCTAATGTGTCTTGGATACAAATTCTTTTGCGGCGGCGGCGACCGCGGTCATGTCGACCGCATTTATGCACGGACCATAGGTGGAGTAGTCGTGGCCGTTTGGGCAGGCATCGGGCCGGCAGAAAACTTTCATCGGCGCGTCGCCGAACTGGTCTGTGCCGACCCACTGCAGGCCCTGGCAGGCGACCAAGACGACAAGAGGAGTGCACAAATGGGCCGCGATATGCGAGGTGCCGGTGCCGAGCGATACCATCGCCGCCGCTTGGTCTATAAGCGC
>Ga0155399_124_pt4 | contig 19816 bp, 24 predicted proteins | sample RifCSPhighO2_02_FD_106367 | JGI IMG/M metagenome (GOLD analysis project Ga0155399, IMG submission 106367) | Candidatus Adlerbacteria bacterium RIFCSPHIGHO2_02_FULL_54_18
TGCGCAGGTTACCGCAGTCGAGCACGACTCTACCATGGTGACGCTGGCTCGAGAGCTGCATCAAGGGCAACCCTTCCCTTTCCCCGATGTACTGGTCGGCGACGCTCAAGATATCGTATCGCTCTTGCAAAAACAGTTTGATCTGATTCTTGTGGATTTGTCTTTGGGTGGCAACCCTCCTGCTTTTACCAAGGAAGTACTATTTTGGAGTAACCTCAAGGGACGACTTTTCCCCGGAGGCAAAGTAGTGTTTAATCTCGTAGACAAAACGGAATATGACACTGCCGCGCGGGCGTCGTTTGAGCACTCAGTGTCATGGACATTCCGCCTTAACCGATTAGTTGCGCTTTGGGATGGTGCGCCGCACACTGTTGTATGATGAATTTTTTATATGGAGAACTGACTGAACCCCCGAAGGACTTCTCCCCGCCGGAGACCTGGCCGGAGTATGGGCTGCTCGCCGAGCCGCTCGGATTCTGCGCGCGAGAGAGCGTCGGTAGCGCTCCTATGGGCGTACGTTGGAGCGCTTGGCCGCTGACGTTCGAAGAGTATGTCAGCGACCGCGAGCCGGATGTGGAAGAATCAAAAAAAGGCACGCTCGCGCGCAACCGATGGGTGACCTGGAAGCGCATCTCGCGCGCGGACATTCCGCCGGGCTGGCGCATCGGCCCAAAGAAACCGTGGCGCATAGACGGCTTTCATACATTGAGTTCCGGCGATTATACCGGCATCTGGCACAAGAACGCGCGGCGCGAGGCGCGATTGTGGCGCGAGCGACACCTCGATGTGACCCACCGCATCGAACAAGCATCTTTTGAAGAATTTAAGCGCGCCTATCTTATGAGTTCGACCCTCAAAAAGACCGGTATGGATATGCTGAGCATCCTTGAGCGCAAGTACGCGCTCGGAGCCCGCGAGTATATAGAATTGTGGGTCGTGCGCGACATCAAACACACTCTCATAGTTGCGGGCACGGCTGTCATCAATTCTCCCTCGGCTAAAAGTTCCGTGCGTTTCTGTCCGTTTATGCTCCCCGCGGCGCGCGAAACTTTTGCCTCGACCGGTTTGGTCGATTACTGGTTTGAACTGTCGCAGCAGAGGGGCGTGCGCTATCAGGTCTTTACCTGCTTTTGGCAGCCGGGCGACCCCAAGGGCTGGAAGGGCCCCGCAGAATTTAAATCTCACTTCGGCCTCAAGTATGTCGCTTACCCGCCGCTCCTTTACCGCTTTGTGAGAGGAAAAGTTTTTTAAAGTGTGGTAAATTGCTTTTGTTCCGCCTCGTTCGCGCCCATAGCTCAGTTGGTAGAGCGACTCCCTCTTAAGGAGATGGTCCCTGGTTCGAGTCCAGGTGGGCGCACCAAAGACACAGCAACCTGCCCTGCGGCAGGTTTTGTGCTTGGTGCGAGGCGCAGCGATGTTTTGCACTTGCAAAACCGCGAGCCGGGGTCGCGAAAACTTTTTGCGACCACAAGAATCACGGGCAGACAAAAGTAGAAGTGTCGCGTACAATTCCGTCATACCCTGCTGGGGTGGCGGAATTGGTATACGCACTTGCCTTAGGAGCAAGCGGGGCAACCCATGGAGGTTCAAGTCCTCTCCCCAGCACAGAATAAGAGTATACTAGGGGTGTGGAAACTAAGATCGTCAAAGATACTATAAGCCGGGCCGAACTACGCGATCTCGCCCATGCACAATATGGCGATATAATTAAAGCAGTGGTTGATATAGAACAAGATATCATGGGGGTCGGCGGGGAACTCCATGTAGACATACAGTCTCTTCTTATTGAGCAAGCAGGTTCGAATGTATAAATATGGCTGTATCAAGAGAACGATGGATCACTCTTTCGCTCGCCGACCAATTAGGCAATATTGGCAGTGAAGTAGGAAGGGCGCGCAAATGGCAAGGCCGGGATGAACAATCATTTTGGGGTGCGGTAACTCGAGCACTCGAATTGTTAGAGTTAACACAAGCGGACCCTCGTTGGCGAAAACGCCGCGCCGAAATAAATCGCGCCCGAGAAACTTTTGCTGACGCCGTATTGGGAGGCAAAGAATATGGCACCACATTAGCCGATCTTGAAAAATATTTTATGCAATTTGCTGTACTCAGCGCTCGCGGCTAAAGCGTCCATTTTTTGCTTGACTTTTGTATCAAAAATGATATAATCTCGCCAGACCGAGGCACTGCCTCTAGAGGTCTTCGACATATCGTGGAGAATGAGAACCATGACAAACCTCCCTATCCTTCTTGGACTGGTGGTGGCAATCCCTATTCTACTGCTCGCCATCATACTACTGCTGGCAAACCTTGGAGCCTATTTTACAAAAATAGCCCAGGGCACTACATCCTTCATCACCAGGGGTAAGAGCCTGCGTATGGTCTTGCCAAATATCGGCGGATATCGGATGTCCAATGACGAAGACCTTGATGGCCGGCACTGGCTCATTCCGGAAAAAAATCCGGAAGTGGTACTTAAGTCCTTTTTCCATAAATCCCTCCCTAGGACTATATGGTTCCAGAAGTGGTTGTGGAAACAGTTCGGCATCAGGTTCATCGGCGTGGCTTGGCCGCACACTCACGTACACTGGTTCGACATCAGGAGCAGAAAAAGACTCGCGGAACGGAACGAGGTAACACCGGACGCGCCTCTTCGGTCGCGCGTGGTTGAATCCCCCGAGTCCACAAAGGTGGACCACTTGCTGTTCCTAGTGCCTCGACCGGTGTACTTGGAGGGGGTGGAACTTGCAGGAGACAACGCGAGAATTAATCTTCTGCTCCTTCCGATCTATCGGCAGGTAATTCCGACTCTGTCAGTGTACTATCTCAAGGGCGATTTCTTCAGCCCCTTGGACGGGGCTATAGAAGCCGCGATGGTGGACTTTTTCTCCAGCCACCGCGTCGCGGTCTACAAAACTGGAAAAAAGAAAAAGAAAGGGGAGTTCTACAAGGACACTTATGACCCCCCTCAAGGCGATCTCGCTAGAAAGGAGTATGAAAAACAATACGAATCAAGTGCTTTGACCTACTCTCTCTGGCTCAAGCTCACTAAGGGCGGCGAGGGATCGCCCATTGAAGTGCGTCTGCGCACTCTCAACGTAAGCGCTGCGTACCGTCGAAATCTCAAGAGCGAAGAAAAACAAGAACTTGTCGAGTATATCGATAAGCACTTGACACCTGGCACCCCACCGGAAGAAATTTCGAGTGAGACGCTAAAGCAATTGATTCCGAGCGGAATAGTTCCCCGGTTCGGGTTTGCCTTAGTGAGCTTCAGGGTAGTTGAATGGGAGGCGCATGAAAGTACGATCGATTTGGCCAAGGCGCTCTTACAAAAAGAAACCGAGCTGCACACTGCAGAAGGTGTGCGGCAAAAGGCGTACGGTCAGCGCGACGCTATACTGGCACTAGCAGAAGGGGAGTCGAGCCGCTATCTGCGGCTCGTGACGGCTCTTATCGACAGAGGGGTCAATCCCGATATCGCAGCCGATGTTGTGGCGACACAGCTTCGGACGGAGAACGTGCGTGACAGCCGCCTCACGACCTATGTCGAGGGCGGTGGACGAACAGGCACTGGCGTAATGATCCCGGCCTCACCGCCAGGACACTCAACCTAAGAAGGAGGCGGAAGTGGAATATCTTGTCTACTTTGTATCTGGATTGATCGCGTTCGCGCTTCTTCTCGCGGCGATACTGCTTCTGAAGAAGTTGGTGGCAGGAGGGCTGGCAACTCCAGCCCTCCCTGCGGGCGGAACGGTCGTCACCTATATCAAGACCAACGTCGAGGGGGTGGTGACTGTCGTTGGAGTGCTCCTTGTTTTTCTGCTGGTGCACTTCATCTTCCCCAGTATCACGGCGGCGCTCGTGCTCGCCGTGGGCTGGCCTCTCTTGGTCCTCGCGGCCATCATCATCGCTCTGGGGGGCCTCTTCCTCAGCGGCAACAAGCAGCGCCTTGTGGTGGGGACTCTTGTCGCAATCCTCTTGATTGCGCTGGTTAAGGGATTCTTCTTCGCTCCGGCGCCGCAGGTTGCGGCGGCGGCAAAATCTGCCGACTGTCCCGGTATAAAGCCGACGGCCCCCATCCAGGTAGATGGGAACTGGAAGACCTTGAACAAAAGTTGCGATCTTGTCATCGCAAGATCGAGCGGCAGTGATATTGAGTTGAGGGGTCCAACTGGAACGACCCCCCATCAATCTGGAGGCCGCGGGCGGGCCGGTACGAACATCGTGACTGACGTTCGTGCAAAAAGCGGAGTTGCAGAGGTGTACTATATGCTCTGCCCTTCGGGTATGGGCCCTGACGACGGGAGTTGGGAGTGCAAGCCCGCGACCCCCGCTCAACAGGCCAATCCCTCCCGATTCGTCGGAGTGGGAATTAAGTACTAGATCTTCGTTCGACCAATACAAAGCGCGCCCCGTGAAAACGGAGTGCGCTTTTTTCTATACTATATTCGGCTACCGGAGTGGGATGTTGGTGCCCACGGTGGTGGCAATGAGTTTAATTATCGCGTAGGCGGACGCCATGATAAACATCCCCACCAAACCCCAGAGCATGTGCTTTTTGCCCTCTTCTTTTTTGTCGTTGAGCTCGCTTAAGCCGGCCAAAAACTCTATTATGCCGAAGATAAACACAAGAAGCCCGACAGCAAAAATAAGCAGGAGGAGCGGATTAACAATGTACTGCGCCAAGCACCCCACTAGAGCATTGATGTTGGTGGTGCAATGAGTCGATGTGAACATACTGATACAAGTTCTTTACTGTCCCGGAAAACGAGGAATCTGGATAGAACCGGTTTGATTACCACTAAGGAGGGCACCTTGCGCAAGACGGATGATACCCCAGACCGACACCATCACGAACAGTGACACCAGGCCGGCTATCATTACCCTTTTACCTTGATCGTGCCCTTTGCCGGACCCCCAGATGTATTTAATGAGTCCCCAAAAAAAGACGATGAGAGCAACGGCTATCGCGATGGGGATGAGTAAGTTGACTACCGTGCCTATCGAAGCTACCAACTGCTTGATTGGACCGAGATTAGTTCCAGAACCAGAATATGCGGTTATAAATCCTGATTCATCAAACTGCGCATACACCCAAAGAGGAGCACTCAAAAAACTCGCCAAAAGTGTCGGAAGAACGACTAGACATTTTTTAATGTTCACTATTGTTCCCATTTATTACTGTCCCGGGAAGCGTGGCGACTGGATAGTGTTGTTTGTATCGACGCCGAGAGCACCTTGCGCAAGACGGATGATACCCCAGACCGACACCATCACGAACAGTGACACCAGGCCGGCTATCATTACCTTCTTTCCCTGATCATGACCTTTGCCGGACCCCCCGATGTATTTGATAAGCCCCCAAAAAAAGACGATGAGAGCAACGGCTATCGCGATGGGGATGAGCAAGTTGACTACCTCGCCTATCGAAACAACCAACTGCTTTAGTGGAGTAAGATTACCTGCCATATATACAAATAGATAATAAATTAATAACTACACAAATAAGCATACCACCGCGCCCCCTCCCCCTTCGGCTCCCTGTGGATAGCCCTAGTACGGCCCGTAGCACTGCCCGTCGGGCGTACACTGCACGTTTTGCTGCTGATAGCAGCGCGCATCGCCTACAAAACTCCAGCACGCAAGCGAGAGTATCCCCCAGACCGAAAAGATGACAAACAGCGCCACCAGCCCCCACACAATGACCTCGCGGCCGCTGGCCTTGCTCTGGCTGTCTCCGGAGGCCCACAGATAGCGGATAATACCCCAAAAGAAAATAAGCAGCGCTATGCCGCCGAGGAGCGGGGTTACAACATTGACCAGTGAGACAAAGCTGGCGACCGCTGATGAGAGTGTTGGTCCGGTCATAGGGTCATCGGCAGTCGCCGGCGATATTGACGCCAAATTGGGCGAGCGTTGCGGCTATAGCAAGCGCGAGCATCCATGCGGCAAAAAAGATGGCGATGCCAAACAAGGTGTAGAAGAGATTGTTCTTTGCTTTAGTAAGTGCCTCCGGCCTGCCGCGCGCCCACACAAACAAAAAGCCCGCGTAGACGAGAAAGAGGACGGCGATGGGGACCCCGAGCGCGCCGGCGGAGAGAAAAAGTTGTTTTATAAACCCGCAGAAACCGGTGATGTTGTTGAGGGGATTCTGCAGCATCACTTGTCCGGAAGGACCGTAGGTTTGGGAAGGCGGAAGCCCATTAGTTTGCGAAGGAGGAAGACCGTTAGTTTGAGATGCAGGTTCGGCGAAAGATAAAAGAGGAAATATAAAAAAACTGACAATAAACAACGAAACCAGATATGTTCTTTTATCTATAAAAAATGTATGCATATCAATATCCCTGGGAGAAGAGCTGCGAGAAGTCGCTCGAGGCCTCAAATATCGCCTGCCCCGGCTGCTCTTTGCCACTCAACACCGATTCTACCATCGTTTTAAATATCTCCCCGCTCTTTGTGGGGTGGGGGTCGAGCCATCCACGCGCCACCAGCGCCGACTGCACAAACACCGCCCCCGAGGCGCTTGCCGAGGTGTCCACCACCACGTCGCGACGCACCGGCGGGATGCCTGCGATAGAGGTGAGTGTAGAAACCGCCTTCTGGCTGGTGAGTTTTTTGGCTACGTCGAGTCCGCCTTGCGGGTTGCGCGCTGCGCGCGATATCGCCACGCCGACCAAAGCGCCGTAGGTCATCTGCGGACCGCCGCTCTGCAGTTGTGGAAGGAGCGCCACCCCCATCCGCAGGTTGGGGTTGCGCGCCGCAAGCGTTTTATACTCGCTCGCAAACCCAAAGTAGATCGCGAGTTTGCCTGCGACAAAAGTGTCATTGCTTTGCGGCAGAGAGCGGTTCCATGAGTAGGTTGTCTTGCCAGGGTTAGAAAACTCGGTATAAAAGCGCAACGCCGACTCTGCCGGATTACCCTGCCCCGCCGAGGCCGTCTGGCCAAACACCGACGCGAGCGTGCCTTCGGATGTGCGGGCGGTTATAGCATCCCCCGCCTGCATAAAGAGCGCCGAGAGTATCGCTTTGGCATTTTTTACGTTCTGCCACTGCCCGAGCGCCACCGCGCTGCGGGTAACAGTGTTTGAGCGGTCGAGCGAGGTGATTTTTGGCGCAAGATCCAAAAGATCGTTCCAATATTTTGGCGGCTGCGCCACGCCCGCACTCCCAAAGAGGTCACGGTTCCAGTACATTACCAGCGGGTCGACCATAAATGGGAGCGCCAGGATGCCCTGCGAGGTCAAAAAGAGCTGGCCTTCGTCTATGTAGGAAGACACAAACTCCGACTGCGACACCGCGCCGTACGGGATGGTTATGAGCTTGTCGCTGAAGCCGCTTATCATCTCCTGATTGACCAAAAAAAGGTCGGGCCCGGTGCCATTTGCTATCGCATTAATAAGCTCGTCTTTATATGTCTCCTGCCGCTTCTCCACATAGCTGACATCGCGAAAAGTGCTGTCGCCAGCGCTCATCACCTGCAAGAGCTGGCTTAGCATCCCCTCGTTCTCGGTGCCCCACACCACCACCGGGCCGGACTGTTGACCGCCAAACGCGCCCCCGAAAGCGGAAAATATCCCTATGCCGAGCACAATAAAGCCGACGAACGATGCCATCATAACGAGCTGAAATGTAGACATAGTGTGCATACCTTCTTGTATTGTGCGCCTTACGAGCCCTTTTTTCTAGCCAAAAATCCCCAGTGGAACTCGCCCGCGGGCACCTCGCTCTCCCAAACAAACCCGTGGAGCTCAAAGAGCGTACGCGCATGGTCGGATGAAACAACGTGGTCTTTATGCGGGCCGAGGCCTCCAAAAGAGTCGCGCCAGTCGACAACAAGCACCCGGCCTCCTTTGTGCAAAACGCGGCCGGCCTCCCGTGCGAGCATGTCTTTGTGCTCGGCTCCAAAGAGCAAGTTGGTGATAATAACGAGGTCGAAGTTCTCCTCCGGCAGGCGGCTACCGCCCTTGCGTTCTACGTCGCCATGGACAACCTCGACATTAGTGAGCCCTTCTTGCAGAGACAAGTTTTTGACCCGCGAGAGGATGTCCTGATGCGCGTCTACCGCCCACACGAGGCCGCTTTGCCCCACCAGCCGCGCGGCCGCGCGGGTAAAAAAACCCGACCCGCAGCCAAAGTCGGCCACGCGCATGCCCTCCGCAACCTTTGCGGCGATAAGGGTGCGCCCCGGATTAAGAAAAGAACTCTCTTCCATCCCTGTATTGTACTGTATAAATTTATACTTTATCCACAGTGCGTAGAACCTATAATTTTTTACAAACAAACAAAAGAGGCGATGGAGTCGCCTTCACGCAGGCGCATTACCCTCACGCCTTGGGTCGAGCGCGAGAGGGACGGAATTTCTTTGAGCGCCGTGCGGATGACCTGTCCTTTTTTTGAGATAACCACTATCTCATCTTCGCCAACACCCTCCTCTTTTGAGATGACGCGCGAGGCGATGAGCGGGCCGGTTTTGGGAGTTACTTTGACCGTTTTTATACCACTGCCGCCGCGTTTCTGCACTTTATACTCGCTTAGTTTTGTGGTCTTGCCGTAGCCGCCGCGCGACACCACCAGCACCTCTAAGTCCTTAGCGCCTTTGGGGATGACGTCTGCACCCACTATTGCGTCACCGATGCCGAGCCGCATCGCGCGCACGCCCCCGGCGGCGCGCCCCATCGCGCGGATGTCGCTTTCTTTAAATCGTACCGACTGCCCTTTGGCCGAAGAAAGGAAGATTTCGTCGCCTTTCTCCACCAGGAGCGCGGCAATAAGCTCGTCGCCTTTGTTGAGCTTCTGCGCAATGAGCCCCGAGCGTCGCACGTCGTGGAACGCCGTCGCATCAACTTTCTTGGCAACACCTTGCTTGGTGATCATATACAAAAACTTTTCTCCCTCTTTTTGCAGCTTGCGCATCGGCAACACACTCGTCACTTTTTCTTCAGCACCTATAGAAAGAAAGTTTACTATCGCCTTGCCCTTAGTCGAGCGTTTGCCTTCGGGAATTTCATAGAACTTGAGCTGGTATGCCTTGCCTATGTCGGTGAAGTACAGGAGGTCGCTGTGGGTCGAGGTGGTGAGGAAGGTGGTCACAAAGTCCTCCTCTTTTGTGTCGAGGTCTATAACGCCCACGCCGCCGCGCTTCTGCCGGCGAAACTCTTCCGGGTTGGTGCGCTTAACATATCCGCCGGCGGTCAACACCAGCACCTGCTCGTCGTCGGGCACGAGGTCCTCAAGGTTGATAACTCCCGCGGCTCCTTTTACTATTTTTGTCTCGCGCTCGTCCGCAAACTTTTTGGCCCAATCCAAAATCTCCTGCTTAATCACCACGAGCATCTTCTTGTCGGACTTCAAAAGGGTCGTCAATTCTTCTATAAATTTCTGCACCTCGCCGAGCTCGTCCTCTACCTTTTTGCGCTCAAGGTTCGCGAGGCGCGACAGGCGCATCTCCAAAATCGCTCTGGCCTGCAGGTCGGAGAACGTGAACTTTTTTATAAGGTTGACCTCCGCTTCAGCAACATCCTTAGACGCGCGGATAGTCTTGATGACCTCGTCGATGTGGTCCAGCGCCTTCTTAAGGCCAAGCAAGATGTGCTCGCGCTCCTGCGCGCGGGTAAGGTCAAACTGCGTGCGGCGGCGGACCACCTCTCGGCGGTGCTTGATAAACTCCTCCAATATGCCTTTCAGCGACAGCGTTTGCGGTACGCCGTCCACCAGCACCACCATGTTGAAGTGGAAGGTGTCTTCAAGCGAGGTGTGCTTGTACAGGTAGTTGAGTACCTTCTGCGGATGAGCGCTTTGCTTCAATTCCACCACGATGCGGATGTCTTTGGTGGACTCGTCGCGCAACCCGCGCACGCCCTCCAGTTTTTTGTCGCGCACCAGGTCGGCCACGCGCACAATAAGGTCGGCTTTGTTGACGCGATATGGGATGCTGGTGATGACTATCTGGTAGTCGCCCTTCTTGCCTTCTACGATGTCGGCTACCCCGCGCACCACCACGCCACCGCGCCCGGTGGAGTAGGCGTGGAGCAGGTCTTTTCTGTTAAACGCGACCGCGCCCAGCGGAAAGTCCGGGCCTGTCACAAACTGCATCAGGTCCTCAACAGTTGCCTCCGGGTTTTCTATCAAGTGAGTGAGTGCGGCAGAGAGTTCGCCGAGGTTGTGCGGAGGGATGCTGGTGGCCATGCCGACCGCGATACCGAGCGTGCCGTTGAGCAAGATGTTGGGCACGGCCGCGGGGAGCACGGTCGGTTCTTTGATAGTGCCGTCGTAGTTGGGGCGCCACTCCACCGTCTCCTTTTCTAAATCGCCCAACAGAGCATCGGCCACGCGCGACATTTTTGCCTCAGTGTAGCGCATAGCGGCGGCGGAGTCGCCATCGATAGAGCCAAAGTTGCCCTGGCCGATGATAAGCGGATAGCGCATAGAAAAGTCCTGCGCCATCTTGACCATTGCGTCGTACACAGAGGCATCGCCGTGCGGGTGGTACTTGCCAAGCACCTCACCCACCACGGTGGCGGACTTTCGCAAACGGGCGCCAGAGGTGAGCCCCATCCGGTGCATCGCGTAGAGTATCCGGCGGTGGACGGGCTTGAGCCCGTCGCGCACGTCGGGCAGCGCGCGACTCGTAATAACCGACATCGCATAGTCGAGATATGCCTCGCGCATCTCGGTGGAGATATTGCGCAAAACTATGCCGGTGTGTTCCGAATTGTCTTCCGGCTCGTTATTTTTATTAGTGTTGTTCTTTTCTTCTTCGGCCATGGTGGAAATCCCCGATAAAAACTAATTGCCGTACGTGCTGGTCGTGGCGACCTCGAGGTGCGGACCGCTCGCGCCTTGTGCCGCAGCCGCCGCGGCACTAAGCGAGGAGTCCGGTGCCTGCGCCATATCCTCCGAGGAAGCAAGTCGGAGCCCGAGCGTCCCCACCCACACGGCAAAAATAGCCGCGGTGATAATGCCCGATATCTGCATCGCGTGCACCCGCCGCTCATGTGGCGCCCGCGTCTCTCTTATATGTTCGATATAGCGCCGCATAGTTATGCTTGCAATACTACTACTTCTGCCTCCTTTCCGTCCAAGTCCTTTTTCTTGATGGTGAGTTTTTCGATCGGCTTCGTGTCCTCGGCGCCGGCTTCTTTAAGAAAGGCCTTGAGCGAGGCCGCTTCGTAGTGCATAGGGATAACTACTTTCGGCTCGAGTCCGACCGCGAGCTTGTATGCCGCCGCGTGCCCGAGCACTCCTCCCTCGCCCACCGGAACAAAGAGTACGTCGATGTCGTCGAGCTCTTGCTTGGCCGCCGCCGGCAACTCCGCGCTCCCGAGTGCTCCGAGGAAGCAGAGGTTCATCTCTTCAACCGCGACGCTGTAAATGGTGTTTATGGTCTGCTTGCCGTCGTACTCGGTCGGGCCGCCGAACCCCCGCACCGTCACCTCCTTAACCTCGTACTCGCCGGGGCCCTCGATAACAAACGGTTGGCGCTCGCCGAAAGCGGCACTGTCTACTCCATTAAAGTCCTTATGATCGAGTGAGACAAGCGCAATGTCCGCACCGAACTTTGAGGTGGCGAGTTGTGAGCCGCGAGCCGGCGGATTAAAAGCGAGCGTCAAATCGCCCTGGCTCACCTTAAAACACTCCCCTCCCGCATAGCTGATTACCATACCAAAATTATAGCAAATTTTGTCCGCTTTTACAAGCTAATTCTAAGGGCTTTTTTATCCCCAGGGGGGTTTACTTTTTTTATGGGGCATATATACTGGCCAGCAATAAAGGGAACGCCTTTATTTGGGCTCGGGAGTAAATCCGGACACACTGCAGTAGTGTGACGGGCCCCCGACCTACAATCAAATAATTATGGACACTACAGAACTCACTCAAGAGGGCATTGTTGAAACGTTGATGACGGGCCTTTCGGCGCGCTCACAAGAGCCGCCCAAAGAGGGAGACATTGTCGAGGGCAAAGTGCTGGCGCTCGACCGCGCACGGCTCTACATAGACCTGCCGCCTTTCGGAACCGGAGTCATCTACGGCAGGGAGTATATGAACGCGCGCGAGGTTATCAAGCGCACCAATGTCGGTGACATCGTTGCCGCAAAAGTTATTTCTATAGACACCAAAGACGGCTACATTGAGCTTTCGCTCAAAGAGGCGCGCCAGGCCGTCTTGTGGGCCGAAGCGGAGGAGGCGGTCAAACAAAAACTCTCCTTTGAGCTCGTGGTCAAAGAGGCCAACAAGGGCGGCCTCATTATGGATTGGCAGGGGTTGATGGGCTTTCTTCCCGCCTCGCAGCTTAAGGCCGAGCATTATCCGAGAGTGAGCGACGGCGATAAGGACAAAATCCTCGATGAGCTGCGCAAGCTTGTGGGGACAGTGCTCACCGTTTCGATGATCGGCGCGCAGCCAAAAGAGGGCAAACTCATTTTTTCTGAAAAAGGGATTGACGACAAGGAGAAGCGCGAGCTCATTGCCGCCTACCAGGTAGGAGACACGGTCGAGGGCGAAGTAACGGGGATGGTGGACTTCGGCGTCTTTGTTAAGCTTGAGGAGGGCTTGGAGGGGCTGGTGCACATTTCAGAAATCGACTGGGGTCTTGTAGACGACCCGCGGCACTTCTTTAAAGTTGAAGACAAGGTCAAGGTTAAAATAATCGACATTAAAGACGGCAAGATTTCACTTTCTGTCAAAGCGCTCAAAGACAACCCCTGGCAGGTCGCTGCAAGCAAATACAACAAGGGCGACAAGGTCGAGGGCGTGGTGATAAAGTTTAACAAGCACGGCGCGCTCGCCTCGATAGAGGAGGGCATCGCAGGGCTGGTGCATGTCTCGGAGTTCGGAAGCGAGGAGAAGCTCCGCGCTGCGCTCGAGCTCGGTAAACGCTACCCCTTCACCATCTCACTCTTCGACCCCAAAGAGATGCGCATGGCGCTCTCCTACGCTACTGCCGACAAAAAATAAACTGTAGACACCTGGTGTCTACACTATAAGGTGCACACATCAAGTGCTTCCAGCTTATAGAGCATAGTATCTCGCGCTAGTTGCATAAACGTTTCCGGCTGTGCAAACATTTCTCCATAAATATCTTTATCGAGAATCGGATTGTCTTCTCCAGTGGCATAAGCGTGAACACTTGTAAACGGATATGTTTTAGCTTCTTCAAATGAAGTGTCGAAATTTTCTATTGCATAGCGTAATCCTTTTGGATTAAGTTCAAAAGGATTTTTTACTTGTACATATATCGCCAAATGGCGCAGGTATGCATCATCAGTAACTACACGTGACCGATATGCTCCCTGAAAAAGACTTCCTGTCTCTTTATATTTTTCGTTTATAAACTTTGAGTAAGACATGCTCATGCGATGCATAAATTTTGGAATACCTTTTTCTACTTTCTCTTTAAGCACCAAGTGCAAGTGATTATGCATAATACAAAAAGCAAGTATTGCCACAAGTGGCGCACGAGGTTCCCACTCTTTTGGCCAACTGTAGACACCTGGTGTCCACAAACCAGACTGTTTAAGTTTTCGGATCCAGTTTTCTGGCATACTCTCTTGATGGTTAAGGTAGAAAAAATTTGCTAGCAGACGCCACAAATCTCCTTCTTCTCTATAAATCGGAAGTTTCTTCGCGCCTCTGTTACAAACATGAACATATGTGTCCGTTCCAAACTGATCTCTATATCCCATACTAACAAGTATAAGCTATTTTGAGGTGTAGACACCTGGTGTCTACAGTATGTTAACGGGAGTTTATTTCGGTCATTGCCTGGCTGAGTCCTTTGGTCACAATGAGCTCCAGCGCCTCTCCCGCCGTCTTGCGGGCTTTCTTTACCTTTTCCTGCTCGGCGGGCTTAAATTTTCCTAACACAAAGTCCACTATTTTTTCGCCCTCGGGCCTTTTGAGTTTGCCACTTGGTGTTGACGGGCTGATTCCGACGCGCACGCGCACATAGTTGCGGGTCTTAAGCGCTTTTTCTATCGACTTGACCCCATTGTGGCCGCCGGCGCTCGAGCCAAAGGACACTTTAACCCGCCCAAGCGGCACGTCGAGCTCGTCGTGCACCACAATAAGCTTCTCGGCGGCTTTTTTTGAGGAAACGGCTTTATTGATAGGGCCACCGGAGTTGTTCATATATACATTTAGGTCGAGTACTTTCACTTTTTTGGGCAACGCGCCGCGCAGATGCTCTACAAAATCGCGCCCGATGTTGTGGCGCGTCCCTATATACTCTTTATCCGGATTTCCAAGCCCTGCAATCATCCAAGACATGTGGTGCAGTATACAACCGGGCTTGCACAACGCAACAGAGAGCATACAATGCTTGCATGCCAGAGGCGCACCGTGAGAATTTTTTCATCGAACTCCTCAAATTTGTTCTTGTCGCCGCCGCAATAGTTGTCCCGGTACGGCTATTCGTCGCGCAACCCTTCATTGTGTCGGGCGCCTCCATGGACCCAACATTTAACAACGGACAATATCTCATCATAGACGAGCTCTCTTACCGCCTGCACGAGCCCGAGCGCGGCGATGTGGTCATCTTCCGTTACCCGCGCGGCCCTAAAGAATTTTTTATCAAGCGCATTGTCGGCCTACCGGGAGAGACAGTGGCTATACGTAACGGAGTAGTGTATGTGGCAAAAAATCAGGGTTCAGGTTCAGCCGGAATAATAGGAAACGATGCGTTTACTAAACTCGACGAGCCCTACGTGGTTAATCGCGGCAACGGCGCCGACGCGACGCACCCCGTCGGGCAAAACGAGTACTTTGTCATGGGCGATAATCGCCCCGAAAGTTCCGACAGCCGCATATGGGGTATGCTCCCGCGGGCAAATATCATTGGATACGCATATCTTCGGCTGCTGCCTCTCCACAAACTGGATATCTTCCCCGGAGCGCTCAGCCACTACTCCCCTACCGACACCGCCGCGCTTCCACAATAACTCTATGCCCGCCCCCTTGAGCGCCTCACCTGCATCGTTCCTTAAGCACGCAGCCGAGGTTGCCTCTTTTTATGGATTTCGCCCGCTGCGCGAGATGGAACGCAGCATACCGGGGACAGCGAGCCGCGCCCACTCCTTTGCCACAGCATCTGGGGTGTGTGTGCGGTGTCTCGCGGCGCGCCCTGAAGAGCCCGTGCTCATTTATTGGGCAAACGGAAGCCCGATGCATGTGCCGCACAATCTCACAGAGGCCCCCATAGCGGGCAACCGCGGTACCATCGGAGAGTTTGGCCTTCATATTGTCGGAGTGGAGGAGAGTTTAGCCGAAGTGGTGTTGTTGAAAACGGTCGCGACTATCTTAAGCGAGTGGGGTGCTGCAGTTGCGCGCGTGCGGATTAATGCTCTGGGTGACAAAGACAGCCGCACGCGCTTTGAGCGCGAAGTGTCCCTTTATGTACGCAAAAACGCGGCGCATTTGGACAGCGAGTGCCGCGAAATACTTCCCCATAACAGCATGGCTCCTTATAGATGCTCGAGCGAACAGTGCCGCAGTGTTACTTTGGCCGGTCCGCGAGCAATGAACTTTTTGTCGGAGAAAAGCCGCTTGCATTTCCGCGAGGTGCTGGAGCATTTAGAAAAACTTTCTCTACCCTATGAGTTTGACGACATGCTGATGCTTGATGAGCGTGAACCGCGGATGCTCTTTGCGTTCGATCTTGCAGGCGAGGATGCCACAGTGGTGGGAGGCCTCGGCGGCCGCTTCGACGACTACCTGCGCCGGCTCTCGCCCCGCCCCGCCATCGTGGACGGCAAAACATCTGCGGGAGTGTCGGCGAGCGTCTACTTTCGCAAAAAAGGTCTTTTGGCACAACGCTTTAAGCTTGCCGCTCCGTCCGGGGTGCCTTCGGTATATTTTATCCAGCTCGGACTGCGGGCCAAGCTTGAGGGACTTGCGGTCGTCGACCTTTTGCGCGCGGCGGGCGTACCCATTCTGCAGTCGTTCAACTCTTCGAAACTCACTCCACAACTGGCCGCCGCGCGCGAGGCGGGCGTCTCTCACTTGCTGATTATGGGGGCGCGTGAGGCGCTCGACCGCACTATCCTCGTGCGGTCGATGGACAACTCCTCTCAGCAGATAGTCGGCCTGGCCGAACTTCCCCGCTTTCTTAAAACCTTTCGGTAGTGCTCTTTACAGGGTCGGTACGGCTGTGCTACTATCGTGGACACAATGGCTACCAATGCGGAGGTTACAAAGAACGAGGGAGAGTCGGCTATCAACCTTATCCGCCGATTTTCCAAGCGCGTGCAGGGCGCGGGCGTTATCCCGCGCATCCGCGGCAACCGCTACCGCACAAGGACCAAGTCCAAGGCCGTGGCCCGCAAAAGTGCGCTCAAGCGCATCGCGCGACGCGAGGAGGTGCAGGAACTCATCAAACTCGGAAAAATGCTCGAAAAGCCACTCCGCGGACAACGACGCAAGTAGGATGCGCACCCCTGCCTCCTTTCCAAAAATAAAAAACGCCATCCTCGGCAAGCGCTATGATCTTTCGGTAGCGCTGGTATCGCCCGCCGCTATGCGGCGGGCGATGAAGTACAAAAAAACTCCTTCAAAAAAAACCTCCAACGTGCTTTCCTTCCCCCTTTCTAAAACGTCCGGCGAAATTTTGCTGTGCAAGCAGGCGGCAAAGCCCTACTCACTCCACTTTTTGTTTATCCACGGACTCCTGCACCTCAAAGGGCTACGACATAGTGCTACAATGGAATACGAAGAGGACCGATATCTCAAACGGTTCGGCCTTCGTCGCAATGGCTAATCATGTAACTGGAGTAGATATAGGCACCTATCATGTCAAAGTGGTTATCTCCGAGGACACCGGAGACCCGCGCCAGCCGCCGCGCATCCTCGGCACGGGCTATGCTGAGTCGCGCGGCCTGCGCCAGGGATACATTGTCTCGATACCCGAGGTCAGCCGCTCCATCGCGGCGGCAGTAGCCCAAGCGAGCAAAGCCGCGCAGGTGCGCGTCAAGCGCGTATATTTAGGGATCGGCGGTATCGGGGTGGAGGAGTATATTGCGCGCGGCGAAACGATCGTAGAGCGCGGCGACTCGATTGTGACTGAGCGCGACCTGGCCCGCGCCGCAAAATCAAGCGAGGACGCCCTCCCTGCTTCGGCTAAACAAAACCGAAAAATCATCCACCAGATCCCGCTGCGTTATAACGCCGACGGTGCTCGAGTACTCGGTAAAAACCCCGTGGGAATGAAGGCGAGCCGCATCGCGATTGAAACGCTGTTTATCACCTGCTTAGAGCGCCACGTGGTAGACCTCAAGGCCGCCGTTGAGGACGCTGGATGTGAAGTTGAGGATGTGGTTGCCTCCCCGCTGGCGGCATCGTTTATCGCCCTCTCAAAAATGCAGAAGCGTGTGGGGTGCGTTCTTGCAAATATCGGCTCCGAGACCCTTTCTATCATCATATTTGAGGACAGCGTACCCATTTCTATAAAAGTATTTCCCGTTGGAGCTTCCGATGTCACCAATGACCTCGCTCTCGGTCTGCGCATCTCCCCGGATGAGGCCGAGCAACTGAAACAGGGCGCCGTACTCGGCGCCCCCTATCCGAAGCGCAAGATAGACGACATAATCGCGCGCCGCGTCAGCGATATGTTTAAACTCATTGAGGCGCATCTTAAAAAAATAGGAAAAGACGAACTTTTGCCTGCCGGCATCATACTGACCGGCGGCGGCTCCTCTATACAAACCGTAGCCGAGCTTGCCAAGGCGGTGTTGCGCCTGCCCGCGCGCACCGCGGTAATCGAGGCGTCACAAAAGATGCAACTACGGGATGCGTCGTGGGCGGTCGCGTACGGACTCACTGTGTGGGGATTCAGCGAGGGAGGCGACTTGGAAATAGCCGAGCACAACAGTATCGGCGATCTTTTTAAAACAATCTGGCTGTGGTTCAAAAAATTCCTGCCGTAGCGTAAGACAAAAGGATAAGGCGTCAAGAGTTTTTGCGAATACTTAAAAAAGCCCTAAAAATAGGGGGGTTTTAGCATAAGCCCCCACTTAATCAGTTGTGGATTTGTGCATGCTTGCATAGCACGCGCGAGGCGGTGTACAGTGTGCAGACCTTTACTATAAATTTCTTACCCACTATGCCGCAAGTACAACCGGAGGTAGAAGCGTTTGCAAGGATTCGGGTCGTCGGAGTCGGCGGCTCCGGCAAAAACGCCGTCAACCATATGATCGAGTCCAAGGTCCGCGGTGTGGACTTTATCGCCATCAACACCGACGCGCAGGATCTGCATCACAGCCAGGCAAAAAAGAAAATACATATCGGCAAAAACCTCACGCGTGGTCTGGGCGCCGGTATGAATCCGGAGCTCGGAAAGCGCGCGTCCGAAGAAACAAAAGAAGAGGTGCAGCAAGCGATGAAGGGTAGCGATATGGTCTTTGTCGCCTGTGGTATGGGCGGTGGCACCGGCACCGGCGCGGCACCCGTTGTGGCGCGCACGGCCAAAGAGATGGGAGCGCTCACTGTGGGAGTCGTCACCAAGCCGTTTTCATTTGAGGGCGTACAGCGTATGCGCATCGCCGAAATGGGACTAGAGGAGCTTCGTAAAGAGGTAGACGCGCTCATTGTAATCCCCAACGACCGTCTGCTCGCTACGGTGGCCAAAGACACTACGCTCAAGCATGCGTTTGCAATGTGCGACGATGTGCTTAAGCAGGCGGTGGAGGGCATCTCCGACCTCATTACCAACCCGGGCATCATCAATGTCGACTTTGCCGACATCCGCGCCGTGATGGAAAATGCCGGTTCGGCTCTAATGGGGATAGGAATCGCCTCGGGGGAAAACCGCTCGGCGGCAGCGGCTAAAGCGGCTGTATCCTCTCCCCTCCTCGAACTCTCAATCAACGGCGCCAAGGGGGTGCTATTTGCTATCGCCGGAGGAGATGACCTCGGTATGCTCGAGGTACACGAGGCCGCAAAGATAATCACCGAGTCTGTTGATCCGAACGCAAAAATAATCTTCGGCGCGGTTCGCGACGACAAACTAAAAAAAGGAGAGGTGCGCGTAACAGTGATAGCGACCGGTTTCCCTGCTATGGGGATAGCACCCCGCGGTACGCCGCTCTTCGGTGCCTTCCGCGAAAAAGAGAAGGAGGAAGAGACGACCATAGGCAAGATATTTAACTCCCCTTCTAAAAAGGAGACGAGGGAGCAGGAACAGGAGTCGGCCAAGCCCGCCCCCGCGACGCCAAAGCCTGCCGATGATGAGGACGACGAGTGGGGCGCAGTGCCTTCATTTCTGCGGCGGCCAAAAATAAAGTAATATAGAGAAATGTACGACTTGGCGATTATCGGCGGCGGGCCGGCGGGTGTGGCCGCGGGAGTATATGCGGCGCGCAAGCGGCTTAGTACCGTTCTTATTGCCGAGGTGATAGGCGGACAATCAACCGACTCCCAAGATGTACAAAACTGGATAGGCACTCCTCATATAGCGGGGCTCCAGATGGCCAAGCAGTTGGAGACGCACCTGCGCGAGTACGCAGGCGAAGTGCTCGACCTAAAGCTCAACGAGCGGGCGACAAAGATAGAGCGCGCAAGCGAAGGATTTTCGATAAAAACAAATACGGCAACATACACCGCCAAAACGGTTCTGCTGGCAACTGGCGGCACCCGAAAAAAACTTGAGGCAAAAGGTGCTGCGGAGTTTGAACATAAAGGGGTTACCTATTGTGCCTCCTGCGACGGACCTCTCTTCTCCGGACAAGATGTTGCAGTGGTGGGTGGAGGCAATGCGGGGTTTGAGACCGCGGCACAGCTTCTTGCTTATGCAAAGTCGGTAACGCTCATTCATCGCCATAAAGAATTT
>Ga0155399_105_pt1 | contig 15090 bp, 12 predicted proteins | sample RifCSPhighO2_02_FD_106367 | JGI IMG/M metagenome (GOLD analysis project Ga0155399, IMG submission 106367) | Candidatus Adlerbacteria bacterium RIFCSPHIGHO2_02_FULL_54_18
GCCGGGAGTTGAACCCGGGTGCAATGAGTTACGGACTGGGCTTCTACGGGGTGTAGAGTGCTTTAGTGTCTCGGCGTATCACATAAAAAGCACACAAAAGCGCGATACGCTAAAGCTCTGATCTTAGGTAGGGTAGTGAGCAGCTACTCTACAGCAACTCGATGATATAACACCTTACTCCTTCTCACGAGCGTTGAAGGAGAGGCGACGAATTACGCCTTAGCGTAGGCGAACTCGAAATCATTCGCCGTGAAAAACGGCGATGCAACTGATTTGGCAGTTATTGGTTCCGGATTGTTTAAAGAAGAAATCCGGACTTCTACCTCGCGCATCAGTCACGTAGTCCCATTGTCTAGGCCTGTCATCCCCCTAAAACACCCGACGCTAAACCGGTGTTTGAGACGGTGTACATGCTTATCCCGTGAAATAAAAGGCGACGCCTTTTATTTATTTTTCAATGTGCGTTGCATCTCTCGTTTGGTGTCGCGCTCCTTTAGTACGGCGCGTTTGTCATACCTTTTGCGTCCGCGAGCAACACCCAACAGCACCTTTAGATGCTTACCCTTATTATACACCCGCAGAGGCACTATTGTCAATCCTTTCTGCCCCTCGAAACCGGCCACTATCTTCAACTCTTTTTTGGTCAGGAGCAGTTTTCGGGTGCGGGTAGGGTCATACTCCTTGGCGGTATTGCCGGGCTGATAGGGGGGTATACTCATCCCCACCAAGTATGCCTCGCCGCCTCTGATTATTGCGTGAGCGCCTTCGATCTTTCCGTGCTTGCCACGCAGAGCTTTGACCTCGCTGCCCAAGAGCTCCAAACCCGCCTCGTACTCCTCGAGGATCTCGTAGTCGAACCGCGCCTTTTTGTGCTCCAGCAAGCTCACCTCGCAACTATACCGTATTGTCGGCATCCCTTCACCCCTTTTTCTGGTCATTGTTTGCATTTTTGTGCAGCTGTGTTACAACAAAACTATCCTGACGCTAGCAATAGCACGTTAATGGAGGTGTAAGTGCGTAAAAGTTCTTTCTTCAAGTCCCTGCGGGGATTCTGGGCTCTTGGCGTCCTAATCGTCGTGCACATCACACAACCGGCATATGCCGGGGCCTCTGATGCTCCATCTTTTGGGGTTGAGTCTCAATCGTCAGTCGTCGAGGAGGCGCGCCGCTACATCGGCACCAACCCCACCAGCCGACGCAATTTGTGGTGCGCGAGGTTCATGAACCTCGTGCTGAAGCGCGTGGGCTTTAAGGGCACCGGCTCCGACATGGCGCGCTCTTTTGCCAAATACGGGCAGCGCGTGCGCGGTCCGCAGGTAGGCGCCATTGCGGTGATGAGCCGCGGGAAACGCGGCGGCCATGTCGGGGTTGTCTCCGGCATCGACAAGCGGGGGAACCCGATTATCATCTCGGGCAACCACAACAAAAAAGTTGCTGAGGCGGTGTACCCCCGCGAACGCATTTATGCGTACGTGATGCCCGTGATGCCGCACTAACTTCCCCCCGACCTGTTTATTTAAAAACAGGTCGCGGGGGATTTTCTTTTGTCTAAATGCGGCAGAAATGTTACACTGCTTTTCTAATGGCACCACCGCAAAAACCCGCACCCAAAGGCCCTAAACGGCAGCTGCCGCACTTCCCCAAAATGCCCCATGGCGACTCCTTTTGGGTCAACCTTGCGACCAGCGTGCTCGTACTCCTGTTGCTTGCCGGCGCATACAGCTACTTTGTCGGCGATAGCGGCAAGCCCGCGGACATTGCGCTCTCGCAAGTGGCCGCCGACATAAACGCCGGACTCGTCAAAACAATCGAGGTCAACGGCAACGAGCTCAAGCTTATCTACCTGCCTGCGCAGGAGGGCGGCAGTGAGTCGGAGAAGAAGTCCAAAAAAGAGCCCGAAGCGGCGCTCTCCGAAACGTTCAAGAACTACGGCGTCTCTGCCGAGCGTCTGGCCGAGGTGTCGATAGACATCAAGCGCGAGGGCGGGTTCCAGTTTTGGCTTCTTACGCTCGCGCCCTTTCTAGCCCCCCTGCTCCTTCTGGCATTTTTTGTCTGGTATCTCTCGCGGCAGGTTAAGGGTGCGGGGATGCAGGCGTTCTCCTTTGGTCAATCGAAGCCGCGACTCATCGACCCCAACGACGCCTCCACACGCGTCACCTTCAAAGACGTTGCGGGGGCCAAGGAGGCAAAGCAGGAGCTCTTGGAAGTTGTCGACTTTTTGAAAAATCCAAAAAAATTCCTCGACATCGGCGCGCGCATCCCCAAAGGCATCCTGCTGATGGGCGCCCCTGGAACAGGCAAGACCCTGCTGGCGCGCGCTGTTGCCGGCGAGGCGGGAGTGCCCTTTTTCTCCATCTCGGGCTCTGAGTTTGTCGAAATGTTTGTCGGTGTGGGCGCATCCCGGGTGCGCGACCTCTTTTTGACCGCCAAGAAAGCGGCGCCCTCTATAATTTTTGTCGATGAAATAGACGCCGTCGGCCGCGTGCGCGGCACGGGGGTGGGGGGCGGCAATGACGAGCGTGAGCAGACACTCAACCAGATTTTGGTCGAGATGGACGGGTTTGAGCCGAACGAAAAGGTGATAGTGATGGCGGCGACCAACCGCCCCGATGTGCTCGATCCGGCGCTTTTGCGGCCCGGGCGCTTCGACCGCCGGGTCACCATCGAGCTGCCGGACCGCTCCGACCGCCTCGAGATTCTTAAAATCCACGCGCGCAAAAAGCCGCTCGCCGAGGATGTAGTACTTGAGACGATAGCCGAGCGCACGCCGGGCTTCAGCGGCGCCGACCTCTACTCGCTGATGAACGAAGGCGCGATACTCGCCGCGCGTGAGAGCCGCAAGACCGTTGCGCAGTTTGATCTTATCCGCTCGATAGAAAAGGTGATGCTCGGCCCCGAGCGCAAGAGCCATGTGCTCAATAAAAAAGAAAAGGAGATAACCGCCTACCACGAAGCAGGGCATGCTTTGGTGGCCTCGGTGCTCCCTTACGCCGACCCGGTGCACAAAATTTCCATCATCAGCCGCGGGCGCGCCGCCGGCTACACGCTCAAGCTCCCGTTTGAGGACAAAAAAATGCAGAGCAAAAAAGAGTTTCTCGACGACATTGCGATGTCACTTGGCGGTTATGTGGCGGAGCAGATGGTCTTTGGCGACGTGACCACTGGTCCCTCCAACGACCTGCAGGTGCTGACCGCGCTCGCACGCATGATGGTAACCCGTTACGGTATGAGCGATAAAATGGGTACGGTTGCGCTTGAGGGCGACGGAGGGCGAGCGCTGTTTGGTGCGGGTATTGAGGGCCGCGAGTATTCCGAAAAGATTTCCGCCGAGATAGACGCCGAGGTGCGCAAGATAATCGGCGAGGCATACACCAAAGCGGAGTCGATAATCAAAGAGCATCGCAAGCTCCTCAACGCCATCGCCAAGCGGTTGGTGGAGACGGAGACAATGGAGCGCGAGGAGTTTGAGCAGATGCTCGTAGCTCATGGTGTCACCCCAAAAAAGAAAGACGACATTCTGGTCGAACCGCAGACGGTCAACTATTAAATTAAAAAAGAAAAACCTCCCGCGAGTGCGGGAGGGGCATAGTCAGTCGACGAGCTTCCAGCGGATACTCTCGCCGAGCCGGAAGGGGACCACTTTGTCCAACCCGCCGCTCTCTTCGGACATGTCTTCTGCATAGAATGCTTCGGCCACACTCCACTCCTCGCGCACAAGCGTGATGTAGAGGTCGCTCGGCTTGAGGTCGTAGAAGCGCGGCCCGTTGACGCAGGCGAAGTCCTCGAGCTTGTGGAGACATCCGATGTCCTCGAACGCTTCGAGGAAAAGCTCTATCCCCGCGTGGGCCATCAAGACGCCGCCCGAGCAGCAGTCCGTCTCCTTCTTACCGACGGGGTGCGGTGCCGAATCGGAGCCGAGCCACACGAACGGATGGCCTTCGGCGACGAGCTTGCACAGCTCTTCCTTGTGCTCGCTCGATTGGATAATCGGCCACCAGAATCGGTGCGGCCGAAACCCTTGGCGGAAGACATCCCGCCTGTCGAGGAGTAGGTGTTGCGCGGTAAGCGAGCAGCCGAGCGTGTCGCCGCCGTGTGTCCGCAGCCAGTCGGCTCCGATGGCGGTCGAGAGATGCTCGACCGATATTTTGAGGTCCGGATGCGCCTCGCGGATGCGCGGCAGCGTATTGCAGATGAAGTGCGGCTCTTGGTCCCACGGGTCGAGCTCTTCGCCCGGGCCGTAGAAGCGCCCCTCGTTATTCCACAGGTCGGTGGCAAAGCCGTCGGCGGCGTGGAGTAGCAGCACTGCATTGTAGTCGGCAAGCTCCCGCAATACGGCGTAGGGCTTGGTGCCTTTTGACCAGAGCGAAGCAGGATCTGCGATGCCGCTGTCGCTGTTGGTAGTGAGCCCGCGCGGATAGTATTTGACGCCGAAGACGAGCTTTTGATCGAGTCCGGCACGCAGCTCGTGCGGCTCGAGCGTGTCGGTGAGATACATCGTCATGAGCGGCCAGAAATCCGGCTTTCCGGACCTATACTCGCTGTTTGTGGCGAGTTTGATCTCCAGTAAGTATTGCCGGACCATTTCGTAGGTCGTGATGGGCGGCACCGTGTTGGGCATGACGATGGCCTTACTGAAGCGCCTGGCGACCATAGGCGCCACAAGGTGCAGTAAGGCACCCCGCCTAAGGTGCTGATGCATGTCCGCGGGCTTCGGCATCGTGATTTTGACGGCTTTGCCGCCTTTATCCCATTCAATTTGCACGGCATTTCTCCCTTGTTTTAGAACTGCAGTCTGCGAGGCACTGTACCAAAGGGGCAGGCAAAAGAAAAGGCCGCTCCAGTTAGAGCGGCTTAGGACTGTGTGTTAGATGCCGAGGAGTTCGTGCGCGCGCCGGATGATGCCGTGGATGTTCCACGGTCGTACGATAGCGGCAGAGGCAAAGAATATCGAGTCGTGGCCGCGTATAAGGCCACCCTCGGAGACAAGTGTGTCGACGTTGGAGGCACTGCGGATGCCACCGCCGACGTTGAAGGGCTTCTCGACCCCCGCTTTCCGCAGGCTGCGGGCGTACTGGATCACCATGCCGAGCATCTCCGGGCCGGAGTACCCGCCCCCGCCGAATTGTTTGTTTCGGTTGTAGAGTGGAGAACCGTCGGGAAACTTTTTCTCCCAACGGATACTTTTGAGTGAGCCAAACGGCAGCGCATTAGTGAAGCACAACCCATTGCACGCCTCATGGTTGGCTATCTCTTTTGCCGCCTCGATGGGTGCATGTAGGTTGAGCTTGACCAAAAGCGGGATGCCGAGCCGCGCGGCAATGTTAAGCATCGCCACGCCCTCCTCGACCAGGTGGCTAGTATCGAGTCCGGTATTTGGACAACTCAAGTTGAGTTGGAGTCCGGTTTGCCAGCGGTGAAGCTTTCCGGACTTCTCGAGCAAGGTTACGAACTGCTCGCATTCTTCCAGCCGTTCTTCCGGAGAACCGGCGACCGACATGTACGAAATCATGAACGGCCCTGGGTTGTAGAGGTATCCTGTGTCCACTAATTCCTGTGCGCCCGGGCCGGTAAGTCCGACTGCATTTAGTGTTTCGCTTCGGATGAAGCTGAACCAAATGCAGCGGGGAAAACGCTCGATCGGTGTGAAGTGTCGCTCATACCCAAAGAGCGGCATATTGCCCGCAAACGGCGGTTGGCGCTTATTGAGCGTGGTTGTCTTGGCGACCCGAGTTGAGCCCTCGAAGTTGTACCAATTTTTAAAGAACGGTAGATGGTGAGGCCAGTAACACTCCCTCAGAAACCCGCGCACGCCGGGGGCATCCAAACAAGGTCCAAACTCGATTTCGCGAAGCTTCATGACGAAGCCCTCCTGTTGTGAAAGAAGTTCTTGCGGGATAGTAGCACAGAGGGGCGGTTTCGGGTAGAGTTTAGTTTATCGGGCGTGTAGCTCAGTTGGTAGAGCAGTCGACTTATACTCGACCGGTCCCTGGTTCGAGCCCAGGCGCGCCCACTCGACTCGTTTGACTCGCTCGCGGAAAGCCCCTACTCCATATGCATCACCTTCGTGTGTGCGACGACCTCGGTTGCCAGCAAGGAATGAGCGGAGAGCTCTGGATCTTCGACGATTATTTTCTGCGCCTCGGTGCGCGCTGCTTCAACCAGTTTCAGATTTCTCAGCGCTTCCATGCCGATGTCCGAGATGCCCCACTGCTTGCGGCCGGCTAGGTCGCCCGCGCCGCGTTGCAACAGGTCTTGCTCGGCAAGCTCAAAACCGTTTTTTGCGCTTGCTAGCGCCGTGAGCCGCTTGGCGGTGCTCTCGCCGCGGCTCTCGGGCACGACAAAACAATATGCCTGATGAGTGGAGCGCACGACGCGCCCGCGCAACTGATGGAGCTGTGAGAGTCCAAACCTCTCCGCGCCCTCTATCATAATCATCGTCGCGTTGGGAACATTGACCCCGACCTCAACTACCGATGTGGCAACCAAAATATCGCTCTCGTTCTTCGAGAACCTCAGCATCACCGCGTCTTTTTCTTTCGGTGTCATTTTGGAGTGCAAAATATCGAGAGCATACTCAGGGAAGATGTCTTTTTTGAGCCGCTTGGCCTCTGCTTTGACCGATTTGGCCTGCAATGCAAAGGCCTTGTCCGGGTCGGGCTCGTCAATCCGCGGGCAGATTACATACGCTTGGCGCCCGGTCTGCAGTTGTGTGCGAATTTTTTCATACGCCGCTTTGCGCTCAGCGGGCTTTACTATCTCGGTGATAATCTTCTTGCGCCCCGGCGGCATCTCGTCGAGCAGTGTTAGGTCGAGGTCTCCGTATATAGTGAGCGCGAGCGTGCGCGGGATAGGGGTCGCGGTCATCGAGAGCAGGTGTGGCACCTGTTCGTGCTTTTTGGCAAGTGAGCGACGCTGGGAGGTGCCGAAGCGATGCTGCTCGTCTATCACCACAAGCGCCAGGTGTTTAAACTGCACGGTTTTTTGGATGAGCGCGTGCGTACCTATCACTATCGGTATCTCGCCGTTTTCCACCCACTTTAAAAGTTGCGCACGGGATATGCTGGTGATCTTGTTCTTGTCTGTTTTTGAGGGGAACTTGTAGCAGCCCGAGCCAGTGATGAGTCCTATGTTTATTGGTTCGCGCTCAAAAAATTTTATAAACGAATCAAAATGTTGCTTGGCCAAAATTTCTGTCGGTGCCATATAGGCCACTTGCAGGGTACCAAATGACTGATTCGTGGGCCGCGTTGCTACTGTAGCGTACGCGGCCACAGCAGCCACGGCTGTCTTGCCCGAGCCCACATCGCCTTCCAAGAGCCGGCTCATCGGGCGGCCGAGCCGCAGGTCGCCGAGGATCGCCTCTATCGCTTTTTTTTGTGCCCCCGTCGCCTCAAAAGGGAACGCGTGCATAAACGCGGCGATGTCGTTCTGTGGCGCTTCAATAATAAATCCTTTTTCTCTCCCCAACAGCATACGCTCGCGCCCGAGCGCAAGCTGGATAAAAAATACTTCCTCAAAAGCAAAGCGCTTGCGCGCGGCCTCGGCATTTTTTAATTCTTTCGGCTGATGCGCCCACACGATCGCGCTTGATAATGAGGGGAGGTTGTATTTTTTTAAGATTTCTTTTGGAATGGGGTCCTCAAGTTTAAGCTCGGGAGTGAGAATCTTTTTTATTGCACTCCTAACCCACAAAGAGGTTATACCGCGACTTTCGGGATAAATAGCAAAGAGGTCGGGCTTAGCAGAAACAGCTTCTGAAAAAGTCCTCGGGTCTCCTGTCTCGGCCAAGCCCCCAGAGGCCGGCAGGCCAGACTTTTTCAGAAGCTGTTTCTGCTCCGCAAAGAGTCCGGCTTCGGTCGCGGAAATTTTTTGTAAAGCCGGGTTGGCCAGATAGAGCTTGCCCTCGCTCCCCGATACTTTACCTACCGCTTTAACCAAGGTGCCTTCGGCGTACATCTTGGCGATATAGGGCTGATTAAACCAGCGCAGTTTAATGCGCCCGCTGCTGTCGCGCAGAAACCCTTCAGTCATCGGGATGCGCGACTTCCACCCCTTTTTTGTCTCTAGTTTCTCTAACGTGCCGATGATGCTCGCTTCCTGGCCGCTTGCAAGTCCCGCTATCTGCGCCTCCTCACCCCCCCTCTCGTACCGCGTGGGGAAGTGGTACAGCAAGTTGCGCACGGTTTTTATACCCAGCTTCGAGAGCGCTGATTTTTGAGTATCCGCGAGCCGGAAATGCTGGCCGATAAGGTCGCGCAGGTTCATTGGATGCATTATACTTGCCGTTATGAAGAAAAACGACATCGGTGCAGATGCCATCATATTGCACAAAAAGCTCGGGGGCAAAATTCGTATAGAGAGTGCGATGAAGGTTATGTCGCGTGCGGAGCTCTCTCTTATATATACGCCCGGCGTTGCGGCGGTTTCCTCTCTGCTTGCACACCCTTCGACAAGCTCAGGGCAGGCAAAACTCGCGCGTGACTATACCATCAAAGGCAAGATGATCGCGGTCGTCTCCGACGGCTCGGCGGTACTCGGGCTCGGCAACATCGGCCCTTATGGGGCACTGCCGGTGATGGAGGGGAAGTGCGCGCTGTTTAAAACATTTGCCGGCGTGGATGCATTCCCCATCGTACTCGACACTACTTCGCCAAGGCTTCGAAGTGCAAGCACGCAAGAACGGATGGATTTTATTGTTGAGACCATTTGTGCGATTGCGCCGGCGTTCGGCGGCATCAACCTTGAGGATATTGCCGCACCACACTGTTTTTATATAGAAGAGGAGTTGAAGAGGCGGCTTGATATCCCCGTGATGCACGACGACCAGCATGGCACGGCGGTGGTTATACTCGCGGCGCTCATCAACGCGGCGCGCGTGGTCAAAAAAGACATCAAAAAACTGCGGGTGGTTGTCTCTGGCGCTGGCGCGGCGGGGAGCGCCTCCACCTCTCTCCTCCTTAAGGCGGGTATAAAAGACATTGTGGTGCTCGACCGCAAAGGCGTGCTCGACCGCTCGCGTACGGAGCCGCACAAAAAAGCGCTTGCGGCAAAAACGAACCCACGGCGTGTACACGGAGGCCTGCGCGAGGCACTGGCTGGAGCCGATGTTCTGCTTGGGGTCTCCGGCCCCGGACTTGCCACAGCGGCGGACATTGCGCTGATGGCGCCGCGCTCAATCGTGTTTGCTATGGCCAACCCCACGCCGGAAATAATGCCGCAGGAGGCAAAACGGGGCGGAGCAGTGGTGGTGGGGACAGGGCGCAGCGATTATCCCAATCAGATCAATAACTCGCTCGCGTTTCCCGGGATCTTTCGCGGGGCGCTCGAAACCCAAGTGCGCCAGATTACCGATGCGATGAAGATACAGGCGGCAAAAAATCTCGCCGCGCTGGTTAAGCGCCCTAATGCAGAAAGAGTAGTTCCTGGACCCTTTGATCCTGGAGTATCTGCCGCGGTCGCCAAAGCGATACAGTAAGATGAAAGAGTATGGTCCCACGGTCGTCTTATGGTATGGAAGACCTTGAGCGCATATTTACTGACGCCTTTGAGCGTTACAGCGACGAGTTGTTTCGTCACTGTGCGATGCGCCTGTCCAATCGCGACAGGGCGCTCGAGTTGACCCAAGAGTGCTTTATGCGGACCTGGCAGTATGCGCAAAAGGGGCAGGAAATACGCGAACTGCGGCCATTCCTCTACCGGACCCTCCGGAACCTCGTCATCGACGAGTATCGCCGGCACAAACCGCAATCACTCGAAGCGATGGTCACGGAGGAAAAACCGGATGTAGAAGCCCTTTTGCCCGCAGACGAGTCGAACACGCTCACGGCCGCAATGGAGCGCCACGAGGGCGCGCGTGCGCTTGAGATGCTCAAACAACTACCTGATCTATACCGCGAGGTGCTCGCCTTGCGCTATGTCGAGGGACTCTCACTCACGGAAATAGCAGATATTATTGACGAAACAGAAAACGCGGTATCGGTGCGCATCCATCGCGGTCTCAAGAAACTAAAAGAACTACTCGAGCCCACACACACCTCTCCCGATATACAAAAATGACTCTACATAACCTTAAAAACGAAGCATACAAAACCCGTCTGACGGCGGAGGAAAAAGCGACCATGCGCGGTCGTCTATTTTACGTGCCCGCAGTACCCTCGCCATTTTTTGCGTTTTCTTTTTCTCGCTTCGTGTTCGCACCGCTCGTACTCCTGCTCGTGATGGGCATCGGCACTGTGTCGGCCGCGCAAGGGGCGCTCCCAGGCGATCTTCTTTACGGTGTTAAGATAAGCGTCAACGAGCAGGTTGAGGTAGCGCTGGCGCGCACCCCCACGGCAAAAGCGCAGACTGAAGCGCGCCTGGCAGTGAGGCGCGTTGCCGAGGCCGAGGCACTTGCCGGGCAGGGGAGACTCGATGATACAACGACACAAAAAATAGAAGACGACTTTAACAGGCATGCTTCGCGCGCTCGCGCGCTTGCCAGCATAGAGGTGCCAGAGGCCCCCGCCGCCTTGACTGCAACCATAAAGCCGAAACAACAACACGAGCGGGATGATGACACTATCGAGTATGGAACGACCATCCGCACGATGGGGGCACCACAACCGGAGGCATCGAGTACGGCAGAGCAAAGCACGAAGCGCACTATCTCCGCGTCGCTCGAGGAGCAAAAGACTATTTTGCACAATATAAAACTACGGGTAGGGCGCGACATCCACAGTACGAGGGAGAGGGACTAATACAGAGACAAAACCGCCAGCACCTGCTGGCGGTTTTGTCTTATGCACTACCGAGAGTTTACTCTTTGTGCCAGAAGCGGTTAAAGAGTCCTAGGTGCAGACCGTTGTCACTGTGCACCTTTAGATGTACACCACCCTTTTTACCCCTATCACCGCTCTTATCTTCATCGTCACCTTTATCTTTGCGGTGGAGGAATCCTTTGGTTGAGGTTGCAAACTCGCGTACCTTTTGCACCCCAACCTCAATACCAGCCGCAGTGTTCGCGGTTATGCTCCCGACAAATCCAATACGGTCGCCTGCGGCGAGCGCGGCTGTCGAGGTGGCTGTAGCGCCACTCGGTGTTACTGCATGCACTTTAGTATCGGCCGACACATTTAGTATCCAGTTGAGCATTGTGCCGCCCACACTGGTAACGGCTTTGATAATGTCGCCAGATACAGAGACTACTTGTGCGCCCCACACGCCGATACGGCTATCGCCTTGCCCCACTATGGCCGTGGTGCTGTTGGCATTAAGAGCGTGGGCAGATGCGGCTACCGGAGAGAGTGTAAGCGCCGAGGCCAAGAGGCCCGACGCCAAAACAAGGTTAAGTTTCTTCATATATATTTTGTAATGAGCTAGTAAAGGCGGGATACACCCGCTTTAATGTAGACGAGTAGGAAACACTACTCTTACCGGCTCCCTTTATTGTGGAGCGTAAAAATGATAGGGTAGTTGGACTGGAGGCGTGGCTGAGCGGTCTAAAGCAACACACTGCTAATGTGTTGGCCGGGAAACCGGCCCGAAGGTTCGAATCCTTCCGCCTCCGCATTGACAACTTTGTATCGGCGTGTTCCCATAAAGCCGAGGTGTGGTTGGAACGGTTTGGTTCATGACCGAGCATCACCGTAAAACAAAACTGAGCGCCACGGGTGCCATTTTTGTTGGTGGAGGCGAGCAAGAAAACTGCTTTGCTTGCGGGAAGGATTTGAAGAGCTTTTCGTTAAAGGATTCGAACTTTCTATTCGCACTTTATTTTTATTTCTAAATAACGTAGGATTGCAACGGACGATATTTGGACCACATCCAGAAGAAAGGAAGCACATGGCCAACCTCGCCATGCCGGGCAATCCCCGGTATCAACCGAAAGACCTTGTTGGTTTCTTCGGTCATGACAACCTCGCCAGAGGGCTGGTCGAGGTTGAGCTTGCCGCTCTAGACACGCTTGTGGAAGCGGGCGTGATCAAAGATGGGGAGCGCAGACTCTTAACCCCTGAAATCGAGCAGAAACTGCTCGCCATCACCACGACCGAAATGGACAAGATGGAGCGGGAAGTTACCAGGCATGACATTCGCGCACTCGTTCGGCTTATGCAAGAAATCCTACCGGAGCCGCTACGGCGATGGGTGCACGTGCCGCTCACAAGCTACGACGTCATCGACACTGCGCGGGCATTACAATTTGCCCGCGCTCACAAATACGTCGTGCGCGGCAAGATCGCGCAGGTCATCCGGAGTCTCCAAGAACAGGCCTTGCAGCATATAAACCAGGTGCAGATCGGCAGGACACACGGTCAGCATGCGCTGCCGATCACGGTGGGCTTCTGGTTTGCCACTATCCTCAGCCGAGTGCTGTTTAACGCGGCGGAGATGGAGCGATACGCAAATGGGCTTGTCGGCAAAATATCGGGTGCCGTCGGCGCGTACAACGCGCAGGTGGGGCTTGGCATCAACGGCCGCAACGGCATCGTGTTTGAGGACAGAGTGCTGGAGCGTCTCGGTCTTAAAGCCGCTCCGGTCAGTACCCAGATCTTGCCGCCCGAGCCGCTGGCTTACTATCTGTTCTCGGCACTTTGCCTGTCTGCCTCACTCGGACAGCTAGGCAGGGACGCGCGGCACCTGATGCGCAGCGAGATTGCTGAGCTTGCCGAGCCCTTCGCGAAGGGCCAGGTTGGCTCCTCCACGATGGCGCACAAACGCAATCCGCTGAACTTCGAGAATGTGGAAGGGACCTGGCTTAAAAACAAGAACGAGTTTGGGAAGGTGCTCGATACCATGATCAGCGAGCATCAGCGTGACCTCGTCGGGAGTTCGGTCAGCCGTGACTTCCCGACGCTCGTCGTCAATCTGACCGCACAGCTCGATGTCCTGCTCCGGCAAGACAAAGAGGATCCGCGGCCTTTCTTGACCCGTCTGCGTGTGAGCGAGGAAGCGTGTAAGCGCAACCTCTCAATGCAAGGTGACGTAATCCTTGCAGAGCCGCTCTACTTAGCTCTGCAAACGCATGGCTACGCGGGCGATGCCCACGAAGTCATAAATCACCGGGCGATGCCACTGGTCAGTCCCGACCGAACTCTGGTCCAAGCGGTCGAGTTTCTCGCGAAGGAGGATGCGGAACTGCGTACTGCGTGGGAGAATATCCCCCGGGTTCTGCACCATCTCTTCCGGGAGCCGTCGAGTTATACCGGCAATGCCCAAAATAAAGCTCGTGAGATTTGCGAGTGGGCGGACGCCTATCTTGCCGGTCAATAGTTACGTTGGTCAAAAAATGCCGCTCCGGTTCGCCGGGGCGGTTTTCTTTTTTGACGGCACAAAGATTCGAACTAAAATCACAACAAAAACAAGCTCATCATATGTTGAGCCACCGATGCGTTCTAGCTCACAATAAAGGTTACCGAGAGAGGAGTTTAAAGTTGAGCCCGACCTCCTGCCATCAAAACGCGAGGTGGTGAAGTCGCCAAAGAACCCTTACAATGACATGGACATCGGGCCATTCCTTCTGTTGATGGCTGGAGGAGAACTTAACTTTTTCATTATATCAAAAATCATAAAATTTGCAAGTTTTTGATTTTCATGCTATAATCGCCAACATACATGGATATTACTTATGTGACTACCAACACCAACCCATAGCAGCTCTCGAGTTTGCCGAGTGGTTCGCTAGTAAAAACAAATGATACAATTTTTCTATGCTTAAAGAATTGCAGGACATAGGGCTTTCAGAGAAAGAGGCAAAGGTGTACGCTGCTGCCCTCGAGCTGGGGCCGGCCACTGCCGATCAGCTTGCCAAGCAGTCAAAAATCGTCCGCTCGACTACCTATGTGCAGCTTGAGTCCCTTATGAAAAAAGGGCTTATGAGCACCTATGAGGAGGGCAAAAAAACCTATTTTGCCCCTGAGTCGCCAGAACTCCTCAAGCGATTTCTTTCTAAACAAAAAGAGGATATAGGATCAAAAGAAAAAGACCTTGTGAGTTTTCTACCGGAGATGCTCCGTCAATTTGAGAGCGCAGGCGAACGCCCGGTTGTACGGTTCTTCCCTGGCAAGGAAGGCGTTGCTACTGCCAGAGAAGAAGTTTTGAGTACAAAAGAAAAGAAGATTTACGTTGTATTCTCTCCAGAAAAACTTTCGCAGGTCTTCTCTCAAAAATATCTGGATGAATACTCAGATCGTCGCCGCGACCTCGGCGTTCACTCGAAAGCCATATATACCTATAAAGAATTTTACTCTCACGCCGGCAAAGATACTTTGACTGAGAGAAAATATTTACCACCTTCAGTATTGCCGTTAACTATCGATATGTTCATTTTTGATAACAAAACTGCCATCTTTTCGCTTGAAGGTAATATGTTTGGACTGATTGTTGAAAGTAAACAGATTACCGAGAGCATGAAACTTATATTTAACTTTCTCTGGGAGCGTTCTGAGGAACCGGCTATAGAAAAATAGATAGGCCGGAAGCATTGTTGCTCCCGGCCCACGTCTTCGATAGATGACTGGTGATCCAGTAATGGATGACCCGTCTACGGTCTTGCCGAATATCCGAAGACTAACTCCGGTCCCTGCAGTCTACTCGTTGTGTCTCGAGTTCAGTCCGCGCTGGGATATCGGTCTTGCACTTGCGGTACGACCAGCGTCACGCGCCGTCGCCCATGCACTTGTGGAGTTTCCGCACAGCGGACTCCTTTCCTTGAGAACAAGCCCATTTTCTTCCTTATCGGGCGGGTGGCTGGGCTCTTACCCTTCCTACCCGAACACTGGTAAGCCTATCATGGTCAACAAAAAAAGTCAAGTAAAAATGTACTAAATAACTTTGTTTGTCATTTTTGACTGACTTCAAATATTAGGAAATATGGCTCTAAATATAGGGATATTTGACATATTTGTATTGAATGTGCCGATTTGACTTGACAAAATATTGGATCTGAGTATAATGACCCCTGTCAATCAAGTTTGACACGCGCTGGGGTGGACCGAAGAAAGCTCCAGAACGCCGAACTTTGACAATTTAATAGGTAGTTACAGCGAAGAACGTATGTGATTCCTTCGCCCTGCTCTAGATACGCCACAGGCTATTAAGCCCGCCCTGCAATAC
>Ga0155399_101_pt1 | contig 12130 bp, 15 predicted proteins | sample RifCSPhighO2_02_FD_106367 | JGI IMG/M metagenome (GOLD analysis project Ga0155399, IMG submission 106367) | Candidatus Adlerbacteria bacterium RIFCSPHIGHO2_02_FULL_54_18
TGTTTTGGCTGGTAGTAACTGTATACAATTTGGCTTTGTATCTGCATGAGGTCACCCACGCGTTGTTCGTCTATACGGTAGTCACGCTGGGAGGCCGGAGATCCAATTATGAGGAAGCCGGCGCCGATAGTGAGCACCACAAGCGCCCCCACCGCGTAGTTAACATACCGTGCATAGTGTGGCTTGCGCTCCCAGTAGCCCCGCAGGTCGGCCATAAAGTGCATAAAGCCCGCCCCCGCCACCAGCAACACGACGAGTACCTTAAGCAAGAAAGCCGTGGTCAGCTCTCCTCCGGAGAGAAAGGTGTTGAGCAGGACAATAAGGTCGACAACGATAGTAGCGCCCGCCAAGAAAACAGTTAGAAAGAGCGCCCAGCGGCGGACCCATATTTCCGCCCGCGACGGGTCGACAGTGATACTGCGGCGTATGATACGCATCACTATAAGCAGCACGGGCGCAAGCACTATTAAACTGGCCATCTCGTAGCTGATGCCGCTTTGATACGGGTCGATGTAGTAGTTGAGAGCAGTATCGGGGAAAGAATAGTTGATGTAGTCAAAAACCAGACCAATAAACGAAAATACTCCCGCATACAGAGCAATCATCGCCCCCGCCCACAAAAAGAAGTCCTTCGGCGTTGCTTTAGGTTTATCCATGCAGAAACTCTACCACATCTCCGTCCTTTACAACATACTCCTTGCCTTCGGTGCGGAGAACCCCCAACTCGCGGGCTTTGGCCCATGAGCCGGCCTCCAGGAGCTTTTGCCAATTGATGACCTCGGCGCGGATAAACTTTGTTTCGAAGTCGGAGTGGATAGCGGCGCCAGCGCGGGGCGCCGTACTTCCCTGCACAATAGTCCACGCGCGGGTCTCATCCTTGCCGGTGGTAAAAAACGAGATAAGCCCCAAAAGCTCGTAGCCGGCTTTAATAAGGTCGTTGATGCCATCCTCTAGAGCGCCGTACTCTTGCCTAAATTGCTGTTTGTCGTCTTGGTGCAGGTCTTTGAGCTCGTGTTCTACGTTGGCGTCGACAATGACATAGGTCTTATCCTTTAGGTACTCCCTCAGTGCCACCCAGCGCTCGTCTGTCGGTGTCTCGTCTAGGTTGTGCCCTCCGGACTCTTTATTAAGCACATAAAGCACGGGTTTTTTAGAGATAGGCGGCGCTTTTGGTTGACCTAGGTCGGCCAACTGGAGTTCGGTAGTGATGAGCTCAATATCATGCAGAGGGTTAATCTGCTCCTGTGTCGAGACAATATTGGGGTTATCAAAAATGCGCACCACATGCGCGATGGCATCTACTTCGCGGATATGCTGCAAAAATAGGTTTCCTAAGCCCTCGCCCTCACTGGCCCCGCGCACCAGCCCGGCAATGTCGACAAACTCCACCGCTGCGGGGATATCCTTTTTTGATTGTGAAAATGCGGCAAGCCGCTCGCGGCGGCTGTCAGGCACCGCAACAACCCCCACCGACGGGTCGATGGTGGCAAACGGGTAGTTAGCCACCAACACGCTCTTTTTGGTAAGCGCATTAAAAAGCGTGGACTTGCCCACGTTGGGAAGCCCGACAATACCTATACTGAGAGCCATGTGAAATAAATATACCCTACTCCCCCCAGGTGCCCAACTGGGCGGCCCGGCGGCGCCACTCGTTTTTTTTCCACTCAGGTGCTTGTTCGGTGGGGCCCACTCGCGTCAATGTGACCTTAAAACCCACAAACCATAGTATGCCCATTTTTATCTGACTAGTGTAGTCGCCAAAAAAAAGGTAGATGAGGAATGGATGTGAGCCCGATAGCACAAAAACGCGAGCGGTCTTTCCCTTAAGACGCTTAATCCAACCAAACGTCTGCTTGCCCTGCTTATTTTTTCGCATATTAAATGCAAATACTGGAAGCCACATTCGGTCGAAGAGCCCCTTAAGCAGTGCCGGCATCGACTGCCACCAGTTGGGGTAGACAAGTACAAAGTGGTCACACCATTTAATCGCCTCTTGCAGCGCCAGGAGGTCGGGCTCAAGCTCTTGTATCGCTTTGTAGCCCTTGTGCAGTATAGGGTCGAAGCTCATCTGCGCAATGTTAAAGCGCCTCACCTCGTGCCCCGCCTTCTTTGCCGCCGCCTCGTAGATAAGCGCCATCTCGGAGGAGAGCGTCGCTCCCGGGTCGGGATGTCCAAGCAAAATAACTATCTTTTTTTTCTGCGAGTGATTACTGAAGAATCCCATAATAGTTTACCGTCCTGCAAATTTTACCACTGCGGGGCGGTCATGCCGCACAATGTCCTCCGGCCGCTGTGGCATAATGCGCAAGGCCGGGAGGTCGCCATAGTCGTCGAACACCGGCACCGGAGCCATAGGTATTTTTTTTGTGATGATCGGCTGCGGCACCGGCAAAAAGAGCGGAGTGGGTTTCGGCGGCGGAGGTGGAGGTGGTGGAGGTGGCAATACTATTTTAGGAGGTACAACCGCTTGCACTACCGGACTCATCACCGCCACCGCCACTGGCTTTTTGTGCATAATAGGTAGCGGGGGCAAAGACGGCATCGCCGGCAAAGAAAAGTGGAGATGCAGCCCTCCCCTAAGCAACAAAAGAAATCCCGTCCACACGAGTCCAAAAAAAGCAATCCACAATCCGTAGAGAATCCCGAGCGTCTCCCACGATGCCACCGGCGCCACGCTGTGCACTAAAAAAAGCGCGTACCATGTGCCTCCGGCAAAGCCGTAGACCACAATGTTCCACGTCTGCATCCTCCCCTGCACGAGGTGCGCCAACAGCAGCACAAAAATCAACACCCATTTAAACAAGAACGTTGGTTGTAGCAGTGTCCCTAGAGCCCCTCCTAAGTAATGATAAACGACCGCTGCAAGGCCGGAGAGGATAATGAGGAAGAACGCCGCACTAAGCGCGGTATGCGCCGCGTGTACATAGCTCATCTGCGGGGAGTCGCGCTCGCCACGGTGCAGGGCGACCAAATGGGCGCATAAAAGCACGGTGATAGAACCAACGCCGAGCATCATCCCGAGCTGTTGGAGTACGTAGATAGTAATATAGAGAACCTCGCCCCACGCCATATCCTAAAAGTATAGCACCCTTCAAATTCGGATTGGTGGACCCGAGGGGCTACGATCCCCTTGCCTCCGCAATGCCATTGCGGCGCTCTACCAAGTGAGCTACGGGCCCGTCACACTGAACGGCCTGGCCGCAGGACATTAATTTAACACAAAATTTTTACAAAATCACCGTGGCGCCGTCACTACGGACTTCGAGCACACCACCCGAGAGGGAAAAGATTTTTGGAGTGTCTCCTGCGGCGATATGCACGCGCGCCTCGCCCGCTTTAAGCGTGGTGACAAGCGGCATATGTCCACCGAGCACGGTCATCTCCCCGCCCACGGCGGGGACAGTCAGCGAGTATGCCTCGCCTTCAAAAAGTACTGTATCTACTTTTGCGATTACTATGTGCATAATTTCAATCAAGGACCGTCCTTGATTATTCGGCTGTGACCGTATCGATGCCGCCCTTCATATAGAAGGCGCTCTCCGGAAGCGCGTCGTGCTTCCCCTCCAAGATCTCGCGGAACGAGCGCACCGTCTCCTCGACCGGTACATACACGCCCGGGATGCCGGAAAAGACCTCTGCAACGTGCACCGGCTGGGAGAGGAAGCGCTGGATTTTGCGCGCGCGATACACGAGCGTCTTGTCCTCGTCGGACAGCTCTTCGATGCCGAGTATCGCAATGATGTCCTGCAGGTCTTTGTAGCGCTGCAGCACCTGCTTGGTGCGCAACGCCGTGTCGTAGTGCTCCTCACTCACAATGTCGGGCGAGAGCGCGGTCGAGTTGGACTCGAGCGGGTCCACTGCGGGGAAGATGCCCAAGCTGGCCAAGGAGCGCGTGAGCACAATGGTGGAGTCTAGATGGGCAAAGGTGGTGGCGGGTGCGGGGTCGGTGAGGTCGTCGGCCGGCACATAGATTGCCTGCACCGAGGTAATTGAGCCCTTGCGGGTCGAGGTGATACGCTCCTGTAGCTGCCCCATCTCCTCGGCGAGCGTCGGTTGGTAGCCCACTGCCGACGGAACGCGGCCGAGGAGCGAGGACACCTCGGAGCCCGCCTGTACAAAGCGGAAAACGTTGTCCATAAAAAAGAGAACGTCTTTGCCCATCTCATCGCGGAAGTGCTCGGCCATCGTGAGCCCCGAGAGAGCAATGCGCGCGCGGGCGCCGGGGACCTCGTTCATCTGCCCGAAGACCAGCGCCATCTTGTCTATTACTCCCGACTCGGTCATCTCGTGGTAGAGGTCGTTGCCCTCGCGCACGCGCTCGCCCACTCCGGCAAACACCGAGTAGCCGCCGTGCGCTTGCGCCACGTTGTGGATGAGCTCCTGCATAAGCACCGTTTTTCCCACACCAGCGCCGCCGAAGAGCCCCACTTTGCCGCCGCGGATAAACGGAGCAAGGAGGTCAAGCGACTTGATGCCCGTCTCAAACACTTCGGCCTTTGTTGACTGCTCTGAAAATGGCGGCGGCTCGCGGTGTATAGGAGACCGCGGCGCGTCTTTTGGAGCCGGTTTGCCGTCGATGGGCTCCCCTACCACATTGAAGAGTCGCCCGAGCGACTGCTCTCCCACCGGCACAGTGACCGGCCCGCCGGTGTCCACCACCTCAACCCCGCGCGCGAGCCCCGCCGTGTCCATGAGAGCAATGGCCCGCGCGCGACCGAGCCCCACATGCTGGGCGACCTCGAGCGTGATTTCGCGGTCGCCCACACGCGTCTTCAGCGCGTTGCGCAGTGCGGGGACCGCGCCCTCAAAATAAACGTCTACCACCGGCCCAATGATTTGCACTATTTTTCCTGTATTATTTTCCATATAATTTTTATTCATGCCTTCCAATTTAACTGCCTTTCCGGTATCCCGAGTGAGCGGCCATACGCTTGCGCCTCTTTTCTTTTTTCTAAATCACCCTTTGGATATTTAAAAATCTTTCCTGCGAAAACAATATATACTGTTGCCCTATCTGAGAAATCAACGTACCAAGTGCCCTGCTTGAGAGATTTGCTTAACTCTTTAGATATTTTTTTAATATCTACGTCTTCTATATTTAATTGAGCAAGGTGCCACACAGAGGGCTGGTCTGGAGCATGTTCTTTTAACATTTCCGTCTCAAAATCAGTAAGTGGCAGAGAATCCCAAAGATCCTCTTTATCTAAGCTCTCTTTAATTAGAGTTCCTGTAAACATAGTGTTGTTTATAATTCATCTTGACTTCTTTGGCTATCTTGCTACACTTTATCTATTCTCACGAGAAAGACCCTGGCGCGGTTCCGTCCGCGTTGGGGGCTTTTTCTTTTTCGGACCCCGTCAGGGTTCGTACTTCATCAAGGTAGGTAATAGGTGCTCCTGTTCTTTTTAAGAGAATGGAACACTTATCTTTTTTATGAGGAGAGAGTATTGCGCGCAATTTATTACGCTCAAGAAGAAACTTGACCAAAACTGCGTAGTCTCCATCACTGGAAACGAGCACTGCTCGCTTAAAGTTTGTTTCAAAAACATCAACGACAGCACGTAGTACCAAATCCGCATCACAATTGCCTTTTGGCATGCCGCTTGCGTCCATAATTGTTTCTTTAAATATCAGTACGTATCCCGCTTGCTGTAGCGTCGTATATAAATCTTTGTATTTTGGAACCAGACCAATAAAAAGGTAGGCGGTTTGAACTCCATGCTTTTCACGAAGCCACACTCGAAAACGGACATAGTCTAAACTCCATCCCTGATTTTTTATTCCTTTATGTAAGTTCGCGGCGTCAATATACGCGATGTTGTTATCTTTATTTTTCATATTTATGAGACCAATGCTTCCATGCCGCCGATAATCTCCGAAACCTCTCTGGTGATAGCCGCTTGCCGCGCTTTGTTGAACACGAGCGTCAGCTCATCCTGCTTTTCTGCCGCCTTGTCGGAAGCCGACTTCATCGCCACCATACGCGCGCTGTGCTCGGATGCCTGCGACTCCAGCAGGGCATGATAGACGATGACCGAGGCGAGCATCGGGAGTATCACGCCGAGCACCTCTTCCTGCGACGGCTCCAGCGTGTAAGTGGACGGTCGGACATCCGATGTCTGACCTGCGGCAAAAGCGCCTTTTGCGGGAGTAATGTCCCCCACCACGCGCTCTAGGTCTGCAAGCGAGAGGGGAAAAACGGTCCGGAGCGTGGGCCGCTGTTCAAAGGTCGAGATAAAATTTTGATATGCGATTTTGACGACCTTGTACTCGCCGCTCATAAAGCGCGCGGCGGCTGTGTCTACTATAGTGCGCACCGTCTCACCCGTCACCTCGGTGGTGTTTGGATAAAACCCCTCTACCGGGTAGCCGCGAGCGGCAAAATAGTCGTGCGCTTTGCGGCCGACTGCGATTATAGCGGCATCTTTTGGCGCATGGCCCGCCTCGGCGATGTCACGCGCCGCCGCTTTGAGCACCCCCGAGTTGAGTGCGCCGGCGAGCCCCTTGTCGGAGGTGATAACAATATAGAGAGCCCTCTTCCCGCTTGCAGTGTTTGGCCGAGCAAGCGGATGGGACAGCAGTTCGCGCGAGCCGGCTACGCGCGAGAGTACGGAGGCGGCCGCGCGAGCATACGCGCGGCCGCTAAGTGCCGTCTGCTGGCTCTTGCGCATTTTTGCGGCAGAGACGGCCTCCATTGCTTTGGTGACCGTTTGCGACTTCTTCATCGCGACGATTTTTGTTTTTATTTGTTTTAGTCCGGCCATAGTATTATGGTGACACCTTGGAGAGCCCTGGTGTTAAGGTGTCTCCTTGAAACAAATCCGGGTGCGTCTCCTCAAACTTTTTGAGCTGCGTTTTGAGACCCTCTTCCGTCTCCGCTGTAATCTCGAAAAGTTTTGCTATATCTTCGGGGATATGCTTGCCGCCGGCGTCGAAGTGGTGCATCAGCTTTTCTTCATACTCGGGGACCCTCTCCACCGGTACTCCGGCGAGATATCCATTGACCGCCGCATAAATAATGATTGCCTGCCGCTCAAACGGCAGCGGCTGGCCATTTTTTTGCCGGAGTATTGCCATGAGACGCGAGCCCGAGTCGATGCGCTTTTTGGTGTCCTGGTCGAGGTCTTGGGCAAACTGCATAAACGCCTCCAACTCGCGGAACTGCGCCAACTCGAGCTTGATGCGGCCGGAGACCTTCTTCATCGCCTTTGTCTGCGCGCTGGAACCCACGCGCGAGACGGAGATGCCCGCGTTGATAGCCGGACGAATTCCCTTATTAAAAAAGTCTGTTTCAAGGAATATCTGCCCATCGGTGATAGAGATTACGTTGGTGGGGATATAGCCGGACACATCGCCCTCCTGTGTCTCGATTATAGGAAGCGCGGTCAGAGAGCCGCCGCCTTTTTCTTTATTTAATTTTGCCGCGCGCTCCAAAAGGCGCGAGTGGAGGTAGAAGACGTCGCCCGGGTATGCCTCGCGGCCGGGCGGGCGGCGCAAGAGGAGTGAAAGTTGTCGGTATGCGACCGCATGTTTGGAGAGGTCGTCATAGATGATGAGCGCATCGCGGCCTTTGTCCATAAAAAACTCGCCCAGTGTTGCGCCGGCAAAGGGAGCGAGATACTGCAGGGCTGCTGGTGCGGAAGCGCCGGCATCAACAACAATCGTGTACTCCATCGCGCCGGCCTCTTTAAGCTGGGCCACCAGTCGGGCGGTCTTACTCTCCTTTTGTCCGACCGAAACATAAATGCAGATAGGGCGCGTTTCAGTTGGTTCGCTCCTTTGGTTTAAAATCGTGTCAATGGCAACCGTTGTCTTGCCTGTGTAGCGGTCGCCGATGATAAGCTCGCGCTGGCCGCGGCCTATCGGGATCATCGAGTCGATAGCTTTTATCCCCGTGTGGAGCGGCTGGTGCACAGATTGGCGATCCATTACGCCGTACGCCTCGCGCTCGATTGCATTGCGTTTCTCGCACGCAATTGTGCCGAGTCCGTCGAGCGGCTCGCCGAGCGCGCTTACCACGCGCCCGAGCATTGCCTCGCCAACAGGGATAGAGAGCACCTCGCCGGTGGAGAGAACAGGGGTCCCCTCCTCCACCGCGCTCGCGTCGCCGAGGATAATGGCGCGCACCGAGTCCTCCTCGAGGTTGAGCACCACTCCGTATACCTCGCGCGCGGAGACCGCATCTTTGAGCGCCTTGCCGTGTGCCGTATCAAAGCGCACCATCTCCGACATCACCGCGCCCTGCAGCCCCTCTATCTCGGCAACGCCGTCGCCCACGCGCAGTACCGTACCTGTGTTTGCCGGACGACTGGACGGGGTAAACCCTTCTATCTCTTTTTTAAATTGTTCGATGAAATTTGACATAGGGTTGTATTATGCGCGGGAGAGGGCGCGGTAGAGTTCGAGGAGTATGCGCGTGCGCTCCTGCTCGGGAGTTACTTTTTTGTGCCGAGCAAGACGCTTCTCCCGGAGCGCGAGCTTTTGATACTCGGTATATATCTGGGGTAAAAACTTTTCGTGCCCGCGGCGTTTGAGCACCGTGCGCAGGTTTGCCAGTAAGTCAGACTTACTGGGGAAGTCTGACTTACCCACGTCGTATAAAGCATTGGCATAATCAGAGGCGATAGACATATTTTATTTGGTGAAGGCCTTTTCCATCCCCAGCACTATAAGTTTGGCCACCTCCTGCTTGCTCTCGGCTATCGAACGCGCCTTCATCTCGGCGGCCTCGGCGGCCGCATCGCGCAAAACAACCGCCGCGGCCGCTTCTCCCTTTTGCAATAATTCGCGCTCTTTGGCTGCTCCCGCCGTGCGGGCGGCCGCCAAAAGCTCGTCAGACTCCTTGCCCGCCTCGGCGAGCTTTTGCGCGCGGGAGCGCTCTATCTCAGAGAGTCTGTGTGTCGCCGTTTCCGCATCGCGTACGCCCTGCACCACCCTCTGCCGACGCTCCTCGAGCATCTTCATCACCGGTCCGTAGAGAAAGTACCACAGTGCGGCCAAAAGCAGCCCGAAGTTGACCGCGTTTATTAGCAGCAGGTGCCAGTCGATGCCAAATGTAGTAAGGATCTGCTCCATCTGCCGCTAGGTAAACTTGATGATAAAGCCCACTACCACCGCAAAGATAGCGAGCACGTCGGTCACCGCGATGCCGATATACATTGTTGTCTGTATCTGGCCGGCGGCCTCCGGGTTGCGGCCTATCGCCTCGAGCGCCTTTGACACCAAAATGCCAAGTCCAATGCCCGGACCTATGACGCCGAGCCCCACCACAATCGCCATCCCCAATGTTTTTGCTACTTCTATATCCATATATTTATAAATAATTATTAATGACTAGCCGTGTGAGGTTCCTGTATCGCTATTTTGATAAAGGCAAGCGTAAGGATGGCGAAGATCGCCGCTTGCAGAACGCCGATAAAGGCCTCAAAGGCCATCAGCGGCACCGGCAGGAAGTACGGCACGAAGGTGCCCACCACCAGGAGCAATACCTCGCCGGCAAATATCGCCCCGAAAAGCCGAAAGGAAAAGGAGACAAGGCGCGCCACATTGCCCACCAGCTCGAGCAGACCAACTATGAATCCCATCACGCCTGCCTGTATGGTAATAAATTTTGAGGAATACTTCAACACGCCGAGTGTGAGTATGCCGGAGAGTTCTATGACGACAAATGAGATAATGGCGAGCGCGAGCGTGGTGTTGAGGTCGGCTGTCGACGGATGAAACAGCGCCGCATGCTCCTCGCCGCGGACAAGCTGCAGGGTGCCGTATATCGGTAAGAATCCCAGCAGGTTTGCCGCCACAATAAACAAAAAGAGCGTGGTGATAAACGGGAAGTAGCGCACCGCAAGCCGGCGGCTCTCGAGCGTCTGCTCATAGAGGCCAAGCAGATACTCAAACAGCATCTCGAAAGCATTTTGCACCTTGCCGGGGATAAGCGAGGGGCGGCGGCCGACCAACACGCCAACTACTACCAGCACAGCCGTCACCAACCACATGGCAAGTGTGGCGTTGGTAATGGGGAAACCCCACACATTAAACAAGCGCTCTGCGGCGAGCGTTATATGCAAGCCCTGCTCCATTGATACCTTATTTTATAGCATATAATCAGGTATATGCCTCTTATTATACTGGCGCTCCTAGTAGCCGCGGCGGTAGGCGGCGGTGCCTCCGTTGCCGCACAAAATGCCCTCCCCGGCGAGCCGCTGTGGGTTTTTAAAGTACAGGTAAACGAGCGTGTGGGAGCAACGCTCGCTCCGGGAGACAAGGCGAAGGCCGGGTGGGATATCGCGCTTGTACGAGAAAGGATGGAGGAGGCGGAAATACTCGCTGCAGAGGGAGCGTTGAGCACTTCGGCACAGGCCGCGAGCAAGGCAAATATTAATACACATATACAAGGGCTCTCCCGGCGCGTTGCCGCCCTGCAAGAGCGCGGTGATTATGCGGCGGCCGCCGACATAGCAATACAACTTCAGGCAGCAATATCCTCGCACATCTCCGGACCACTCGAGCTTGCCGCGGAGCTCGACATGGCAAACGCCCTGTCGGCAAGCATAGTGGCACAATAAAGGTGATTGAGTATAAGAAGATTATGCGGTAAATTAGAGACGTTTTTTATCGGGCCCTTAGTTAAGTGGTACAACGCTGCATTCGCATTGCAGAGGCGCGAGTTCGATTCTCGCAGGGTCCACACGGGCTGTAGTATACCGGTAGTACGCGCGCTTCGGGTGCGTGAAGACCGGGTTCGATTCCCGGCAGCCCGACAAGTACAGATACATAAAAAAGGCCGAGCGTTAGCTCGACCCTAGGCCCACCCCGCGAGCCCTACTTGGGGCCCTGCTGTTGCGAGGCGCCTTCCTGCGCCTCTTTAATGACCGCCGCGACACGTTTCGCCTCCAGGTTCTTCAAATGCTGGGGGCTCACGCATTTCCATTTGGCACTGCCGGGGACCCGTTCCTTTTGCCCGCCGCAGGTGCATTGGAAAATCGGGCGCTTGGGCGGCTTGTAGTCAGGGCGGAGGGTCTGTACCCCCTTCTTCGCGACCTCCTTCTTCGCGAACCACCTCTCCATATTGCGACGTATCTTTTTTACCACGACCCTCTCTCCTTATTCTGTGTCCCCGATCAGCACCACGCCGAGGGGACCAAAAAACCTTACTACTAAATAAAAATCCTGTCCAGTTTTGCAGAGGCGAATTCTTTTACAAAAAAGAACGGCACTTCCCCAAAGCAGGGCGTGCCGTTCGACTCAGTATTTCCAGACAGACTTCGCGGGGTACGGCTTCAGCCATCACATCCCTCCCGTGAATCTCATGCGCCGACCCTCGGGGTCGACGATGAAGACTTGGTCTTGAATACCGAGGTCGCCCTGACCGCCCGACGATTCGCTCGGTTGCTCTTTTTCGAGTCTGTCGAGCTGGCGTTGAGCTGCTGCACGGACTTCCGCTTCGGTGTCGTACTCGCCGTCGAGCGGGTAGAAAGCGTCCTCTCCGCCCTCGAACGTGTCATATCCTTCGATCCTCCACTTTGCAGGCGGAAGCACTTCGCCTTCCAGCACTTTCTTCGCAATCTGGTTCATCTCGTCCTCCAAAGAACTATGGAGGCGTACTATGTCACGTCCGAAGATATATTACAACATAGAAGACGGGAGGCCTCGCCTCCCGTCTTATCTGGTACACCCTGAAGGACTCGAACCTTCGACCCCGCCCGTGTGAAGGGCGTGCTCTACCAACTGAGCTAAGGGTGCGCAGGAGTTATCCTACCCCAAAATTTTTAATTTTAAAGTAGTACTTTTTATTTTAATCAAAAAAGGATACAGTAATATTACACGGGCCCGTAGCTCACTTGGTAGAGCGCCTCATTTGCAATGAGGAGGTAACCGGTTCGATCCCGGTCGGGTCCACAATTCAATCTTTTTCTACTCTATCTCATCTATCTTACTCGCAAGGATAAAGTCGTTTTCGGAGAGGCCGTCTATTGAGTGGGTCATGAGCTCCAGCGAGAGTGTGTTATACGAAATGGAAAAGTCGGGGTGGTGTCCCTCCTGCTCAGCCAGCTTGGCAACCTTGTTTACATACTCCATCGTTTTTACAAAGTTTTCAAAAGTAAAAGTGCACGCAAGCATGTTGCCGCCG
>Ga0155399_115_pt1 | contig 11764 bp, 15 predicted proteins | sample RifCSPhighO2_02_FD_106367 | JGI IMG/M metagenome (GOLD analysis project Ga0155399, IMG submission 106367) | Candidatus Adlerbacteria bacterium RIFCSPHIGHO2_02_FULL_54_18
AGCAAAATCTTCATCTGCCCGAGCCGAGAGAAAGAATTGGGTCGAACCCCTGCGGAAATGGATTTTGGATTCAAAACGCGCGGGGTTTCTGGCAACCAGTGAAAATCTCCACGAGATGCGAGATTTTCTTCGTTCCTTCGGAACGAACCCCGCGCTGAAAGACAAAACTATTTCGATCTCATTTTGCTCGCCCTCCGAATTCGCCCGCACCCGCAAGGCAGAACTCATTTCATCATCCTACATCGCGCCTTCGCCGCGCCCAGATTTTTCGCTTACTTCCGACCAAGTTTCATTTTGTGACCCTACGGGGAGTCGAACCCCGATTTACGCCGTGAGAGGGCGCTGTCCTAGCCATTAGACGATAGGGCCCTCCTTCGCACAAAGCTACGGCAGGGCAAGCCGTATCAGCACAATCTACAATATTTTGTACAAAATAAAAAGGCGCGGATTGCTCCACGCCTACCCTCTCCCGCCAAAAAAGCGGCTAGAGGCCCGTCCTTGCCGGCGCGCTGGTGCGCACGGGGCGCAACACGGCGGAACGCTCGACAGGATGGCGCTTGGGGCGATTCCTGCCGCGCATCTCGAAGAGGTAGTTGGCAATACGTTTGTATTGTGCGAAACATGCCGGAGGAACAATAAGCCCCCGATAGGCGTCGAGAATCGCCTGGTTGATATGCTTCTTTATAGACACTCCTTGCCGGGGCGTCTTGGCGATGCTGTTGGCGATGGTTCGCACCCGCTTCGTTCTTGGAATGCAGATGGGGTCCTCCTTTATGGCGGCCGCGACCGCCAACTCGAGTTCCCGGTCTGAAAACTGCTCAAAGAGTCGTGCCATGCTGGCCCCTCTGTTTTGATGAATGTGGGTCTCCCCAAGCCATTTACTCAAAAATATACAGATGAGTCAAGTGCGGTTTTTTGACATCATGCAAGCGTTCCCCGCGGTCGTCCGCGAAAGACAAAATAAAAGGCGTCGCCTTTTATTCCCAAGAAAAAAGCCCCGGACATTTTGCCGAGGCGGGGGATTGGTGGGGAGGGGCTGTGGCTACAAAAGCCACTGTAGTTGGCCGTCGCGCTCGACGACCGGTACTGCCGGTATTTTTGGCGCCGGCTCAAGCTCATGCGCCTCGCCCATAATCCGCATATGGATGCGGTGGGCGTTGCGGGCACGGAACCTTTGTTTTTTCAAAACGACTTCTTCGAAGTCATCCAGTGCGTCCTTTAATGTCCGCACCGGTTTGCGGGTCGGCGCGTATGCGCCGGAGACGAAACCGCGTCGACGCGGTATAGAAATTCTGGTCCGTGCCATGCTCGCCTCCTTTTTTCGATGCGAAAAGTGGCGAGGGCCACGCGTACTCACAAAGACCCTCTGCTCTTAATTATACTCCTAAGCGAAGAGGTTGTCAACCACGGCTTTGACCGCTGTACCGTCGGCTTTGCCTTTTAGATCCTTCATCAGCATTCCCATCACTTTGTTGGCGCCGGTTTTGTCTGTCACCCCGAGTTCTGCCGCCTTGGCCTTGGCCGCAGCGACTATCTCCTCCTGCGACATCTGCGCAGGGAGCATGGTCTCGATGATTGTGAGCTCCGCCTTTTCTGCAACAGCGAGCTCGGGGCGGCCGCCCTTCTCAAATTGCTCTATCGAGTCCTTGCGCTGCTTGGCCGCGCGGGTAATGAGCGTGAGCATCTCGTCTTCGTTTAATTGTCCGTCGGGTCCTTTTCCTTTGGCAACCGCCTCGTTGGTCATGGCCGACAAAAGCCCGCGGATAACCGAAAGGCGCACCGCGTCTTTGGAACGCATGGCATCTTTCATTTGTTCTTTCAAATCTGCTTGAGTCATGCAACAATGCTAGCATGGACTGGCTGGTGATTCTACTCGTTGTGGTAGTGTTGGGGAATGCCACCACTATCTACCTGCTGTGGCAGCGCTCCCAAAAGGACGGCCTCCCGCCCCTGCCACCAGACACCTCCGGCTTCGTGCTGATGCAAAACCAAATAGAGCAGCTCACCCGCGCCGTTGACACCAAATTGCTTGAGGTGGTGCGGGGCGTCTCGGCCACGCAGGAGTCAACTAAGCAGGTCTTTGTTATCGCCGAGCAATTGAGTAATCTCGAAAAAGTCCTTAAAAATCAAAAACAGCGCGGCACCCTGGGCGAAGCGTCGCTCGAGCTCGTGATGAGCAACATTTTGCCGCCCGGCGCTTACGCGATGCAATATGAGTTTCCCGGCGGTGACACGGTAGACGCCATTATCCGCACCAAAGAGGGGATTATCCCCGTGGATGCCAAGTTTCCCCTTGAAAACTATTCCCGTTTGCGGGATGAAAAGGACGACACTCGCCGCGTAGAGTACGAAGAGGCGTTTAAAAAAGATCTCAAAAAGCGCATAGACGAGACGAGCAAGTATGTGCGCCCCAAAGACGGCACGCTTCCGTTTGCGTTTATGTATATCCCGGCCGAGGGTATCTACTACGACCTGCTCAACGACGGCGTCGGTGCGGTTAATACCCGCACCCTGCTCGACTATGCACAAAACGAGTGCAAGGTGATTATTGTCTCGCCCACAACCTTTGCCGCCTACCTGCAGTCGGTTCTCTACGGGTTTAAGGCGTTTAAGATTGAGGAGCAGGCCAAGGACATCGCCAAAAATGTTGAGGCGCTTGGCCGGCACCTTAAGGCCTACGAGGACTACTACAAAAAGCTGGGTGCTTCGCTCTCGACTACTGTCAACCACTACAACGTCGGCTACAAGGAGCTCGGCAAAGTGGATAAAGATGTGTTGCGCATCACCGAGGAGTCGGTGGGGATAGAGGTGGGGGCGCTTGAGCGGCCACTGCTTGAAGAGCGGGATTAAAAAAACAATTTCTTGCATAATTTTGGCTTTTGGGCTACTATGCGAGGCGAGCCAAGGGCTCATTTTTGTATGGCAACTACCAAAAAAACTAAAGAATTTGCAATAATCGAGACCGGTGGCAAGCAATATCTGGTTGCTGAAGGGGATGCGGTCAAGATAGAAAAGCTCAAGCCCGCCAAGGGCTCGAGTGCGGCGGCCTACAAAGTGGGGGATACTGTCGTGTTTGAAAATGTGCTGATCGTCGACAACGGGCTCGACACTACCATCGGGATGCCCTTTATAGAAGGTGCCAAGGTGTCAGCCGAAATCACCAAAATCTCCCGCGCCAAGAAAGTCGTGGTCATCAAATACAAGGCGAAGTCCAACTATTTTAAAAAGAAGGGCCACCGTCAGCCGTTTTTTGAGGTCAAAATAACGAAACTCGCGTAAAAAACAAAACGCCCACTCCTGCGAGTAGGGGTTTTGTTTTTTTAAGATTAGTGGCGGTTGCCAAAGGCTTGCTCAATGGTGTCCGGATCGGCGTATTCTAATTCGCTGCCGGTGGATAGACCGCGGCCGAGCGAGGAGATTTTTGGAGAGAAGCCGCCTGTCTGCGCGGGCAGGCGCAGCTTTTCCTGTATTATCTCGCGGGTGTGGTCACCTTCGGTGGTGGCGGAGAGTCCTAAGATTATCTCGGCAGGTCTCGCCTCCTCGGCGCAGCGCAGCAACTCCCGCAAGCGAATATGCTTTTCGGGCTCTTCGGCCGCAAGCGGGATTATGCCGCCGAGAACAAAATACAACCCTTTATAGTTGCTGCGCTCCACGTTGTCGATGTCGGCGTCCTTCTCCACCACAAAGAGCAGGGACTTCTCCCGATGTTCGTCTCCGCAGATAGGACAAAGCACACTTTTGCTTTCTTTAGTAAACCAGCGGTAGCACTTTTTGCACTGCGCGGTCTGCGTGCCGAGCGAGCGAATTTGCTCGCTAATGTCCTGACGCAGGGCGGGCGAAGAGGTCAAGAGATACTGCACAAAGCGGCGCGCCTGCCGCGGTCCGATTCCGGGGAACTTTTCAAACAGGGAGGTGAGACGGTCGATGGGGGACATTTAAAAATTTAAAAGTCGGATACCGGCGCGTCAAAGGCGCTCAAATCGGCCTTTTCGAGCGACTGAAAAGTGGTCCTTTTTTCGTCGAAGTAGAGCTCAATTTTTCCGACGGGGCCGTTACGATGCTTTTCTATCAGAATTTCGGCAATGTTGGGGCGCTCGCTCTCTTTGTTGGTCTTGTCGTCGCGGTGGATAAACATCACCACATCGGCATCCTGCTCGATTGAGCCGGAGTCGCGCAGGTCGGAGAGCCGTGGCTTGCCGCCGCGCTGCTCGACCGCGCGGGAGAGCTGGGAGAGCGCAAGCACCGGCACGTCGAGCTCGCGCGCGAGGTTTTTGAGCGAGCGGGAAATTTCGGTCACCTGCTGGACCATCGAGTCGCTGGCCCGTGCTCCTGTGGGCATCATAAGTTGGAGATAGTCGACCACAATGAGTCCGAGCCCATTCTCTTTTTTGAGGCGGCGCGCGACGGCGCGCATCTTGAGGATATGGTTGCCGGGCTGGTCGTCGATGTATATAGGGGCAGCCCCCAGCCGGCCGTATGCTTCGCGGATACGGTCCCAGTCGTCTTGGTCTTTGATGTTGCCGGTGCGCAGATTCCACGAGTTGACGTTGGCCTCGGCGGCCACCATGCGGTCGATGAGCTGCTGTGCCGCCATCTCGAGAGAAAAGATGCCCACCACGGTACCGTGTTTAATGGCGGTTTGCCGTGCAATGTCAAGCGCGAGCGAGGTCTTACCTACCGAAGGGCGCGCCGCGAGGATGATAAGGTCGGACTTTTGCAGGCCAGCCAACATCACGTCGAGGTCTTTAAAGCCGGTGCGCACGCCGCGCATCTCGTCTTTATGCTCGTGTAGGTACTCAAGCCGCTCCCACGCGCCCTTGAGCGACTCGCCGAACGCGGTAAACTTTGCCATCGTCGGTGTCGAGGTCACTTCGTACACCCTCTTTTCTGCCTGCTCAAGCGTTTCTTCGAGCTCCTGACTCTCGTCGTAGCCGAGTTCTGCCACATACTCGCCAGCGTCTATCAAACTCCGGAGCATGTGCTTTTTTTGGACCTGGGCGGCGTAGTGGCGGGCGTTGCTGGCGGCAGGGACATCCGCTGCCAGTTCGGCAAGGTAGGTGATGCCGCCGACAGAGTCGAGCGCGCCCTGATCCTGCAGTTTGGAGCGCACGCTCTCGATGTCTATGGGCTCGTTTTTTTGGTAGAGTGCGAGCATTGCGCGATAGATGATGCGATGCTTTTCGGCATAAAAAGCGTCCGCCGTTATTACGTCGCTGCTCTCATTCATCCCCTCCGGGCGTATCATCAGAGCGCCAAGGAGCGCCCGCTCGGTTTCTAAAGTTTGCGGAGGCACGCGCAGCGCCTTGTCTTTTCTATCGCCAGCCATATCTCTAGAGTACCCCCAACGCTCTCCTGCGCCAATGTTGGGTACAGGGGGATAAAAAGGGGATTACTCTTTTTGGCTTACCCGAGGCCCTTCGGCGGTGTCTTTGACAATAAATCCTTTTGTTTCGATATCTTTACGCAGGGCGTCGGCGCGGTCGAACTCTCTGGCTGCCCTGGCGGCCTCTCTTACCGCAAGAAGCTCTTTTATACCTTCCGGCAATTCTTCCCTTACCGTTAGTTTTGACGAAGGGTTAACCTCTGCAAGCCCTAGCCCCAAAATTTTGTCGGTTTCGGCGAGCGTGGCGCGGTTGAGGGTTTTTATGTTCTCCCACACAAGCGCGAGCGCTTTAGGAGTGTCGAGATCATCGGCAATAGCGGCATGAAACTTAACCAAAAAGTCCTCATTTAGTAGGTCTGACCTACTAAATGAGGACTCGTGATATAGATTTGTCAAATGCTTGAGCGCGGTGTTGGCCCCCTCTATTGCTCCCCACGTAAAGTTCATTGGCGTGCGGTAGTGTCCGGTCAAGAACCAATATCGGAGTGCCCGAGCTGACAGCCCTTTGTCGGTCAGGTTGTGCAGATAGACCGTGTTGCCAAGTGATTTTGATATTTTTTTCCCCTCAATGGTGATATGCGCGTTATGTACCCAATAGCGCACAAATTGTTTGCCCGTCGCGCTTTCGGCCTGTGCTATCTCGTTGTTGTGATGGACGGGGACAAGGTCCATGCCGCCCATATGGATATCAATTTGGCGTCCGAGGAGTTTAAATATCATTGCGACGCACTCGGTATGCCAGCCGGGGAATCCTAACCCCCAGGGCGACTCCCAGCCCAGTTTTGCATCCGGCTTCCAGAGCACAAAATCGTTCGGCGTATGCTTTTCTTTATTTTCTTCGACTCGCGCGCCGGAGAGCTGTCCTTCAAGATTAATTCCGCCGAGCTTTCCGTATGCGGGGAATTTTGACACGTCGAAATACACTCCGTCGCTTGTTGTGTACGCGTACCCTTTTTGTTTGAGCGTTTTTATGAGCGCTATCTGCTCCGCGATGTAGTCGCTCGCGCGCGGGTACTCTACGTGTTTGGGGTTGACGCCAAGCGATGGCAAATCATCAAAAAAAAGCGCGGCAAACTTTTCCGCAACTACGCGCATGTTTGCGAGTGTGGGAGGGAGCCCTTCCTGCCGCAGACCCTTTGTCATCTTGTCCTCGCTCTCTTCGTCTTCGGAAATGTGCCCGAAGTCGGTGATATTGTTGACCTCCTGCACTTTGTATCCCCAATACTCGAGAGTCCGCCGTAGTATGTTGGCCACCACGGGCGGGAAAAGGTTTCCTATATGCTGTCTGTCGTAAGCAGTCGGGCCGCAGTTGTACATTTTTACCCTGCCGTTTATGGGCTGAAAGACCTCCCGCTCGCCGGAGAGCGTATTGCGCAGGAGCAGGGGAGGCATACCTTTGTGTGGTGAGGAAAAAAAGGAAAACAGGCGCATAGTTACAACCACTTCTTGCTTTTAAAGAATATAAAGAATCCTAACGTAAGTGTGGCCATCCCGCCAACCACATACCAAAAGTCGCCGGGTGTGCCGACAATGGGCAGGTAGACCGTGTTCATACCGAAAATGCTCGATATGAGCGAAAGAGGGAAGGTGACAAATGCCATAATGGTGAGTATCTTCATAATTTCGTTTTGTTTGGTGGAAAGGAGCGAGTCGTTGGTGGCGCGCAACTCATGCAGCGAGTCGTGTAGGTTGCCGAGCTTGCGCTCGATGCGGCGGTAGACGCCCACCAGTTCGCGAACGTAGTAGCCGTACTCGACTCCGAACAAACGCCCCCCAACGGGCTCGAGCGACGCGAGCATTTCTTCATGAGGCAGGAGCGATTGCTTGAAGTCGTGTATCACGCGGGCGGTCTGTGAGAGCTCGGCCACCATCCCGCGCTCGTTTCCGCCGAAGATGCGCTCCTCTATGTCGTGGAGACGGCGGTTAACATGGTCGCACTCGTTGCCCAAGGCCTCGTAAATGCTGCGCGCCATCGCGATGAAAAGGTGGCCGCCGTGGGTCGCCGCTCCGTGTCCGAGCACCGCGTTGACCTCGAACGCTTTGGCAAACATGTGCAAAGGGTCGATGTTTTCGTAGCGCGTGGTTATGAGAAAACGCCGCCCCAAAATAAAATCTATTTCTTGCTCAGGCCGCGCCGAGACCCCGCGCAGGGAGGGGAAGTGGAGGATAAGGTAAATGGTGTCGCCACGGCGCTCAACTTTGGGCTTAAACGACGGTGTCAGAAGTTCTTCGGCAACAAGGGGGTCGAGGTCGAACTCGCGCATCACCTCGCGCACCTCTGCTGCCGAGGGGCTCACGAGGTCTATCCACGTCAAATCGCGTTGCGCGTACCGCGTAATCATGCCGTAAGTATACCGCTACTTTGTGCTATACTCCGCATATTATGAACAGGACGCAGATGATGGCGGCAGGGTTTGTGGCGGCAGTGATGCTCGCGTTTGGTATAGGTGTATTTACCGGCGTTACCGAGCGACTGCACAACGTGGTGTCTGCCGCATCACTCTTTGGTTTTCAAAGTCAAAATACCGAGCCGCAAGATGTCGATTTTTCAAAATTTTGGCAGGTATGGAAGCTGCTCAACGACAACTTTGTGCAGACGCACAGCTCGAGCTCTATCCCCACCGACGAGCAAAAGATGTACGGCGCGATAGCCGGGTTGACCGACAGCTACGACGACCCGTATACGGTCTTTTTGCCGCCGCCGGATGCAAAGCAATTTAACGAAGATATTAAGGGCTCTTTTGGCGGGGTGGGGATGGAGCTCGGCGAGCGAAACGGCTCGCTTACCGTTGTCTCTCCGCTTAAAGGCAGCCCTGCCGAGCGCGCGGGAGTTCAAAGCGGCGACACAATACTTGCAATCGACGGTGCTCCCGCCGAGCACTTGGCGGTAGAACGCGCGGTCAAACTTATCCGCGGCGAGGTCGGGACAAAGGTTAAGCTGCTTCTACAGCGCGAGGGCGCCCTAGAGCGTATCGAGGTCGTTATAACTCGCGAGACAATTCAGATACCTATTATTAATACTTATGCGCGTTCGGACGGAATCTTCATCATCGAGTTGTACAGTTTTTCTGAAAACTCAGTAGACCTCTTCCGCTCTGCATTGCGAAAGCATTTTGAATCAGGGTCAACCAAAATGATACTCGACCTGCGGGGCAATCCGGGGGGCTACCTCGACGCGGCGGTGGAGATGGCGAGCTATTTCCTCCCTGTGGGCGATATGGTGGTCACTGAGGACTTTTCCGGCAAGGGGGACAACGTCCAGCATCGCAGTTCCGGCTACAACGTTTTTGTAAACAAAAAACTTTCAATGGCGATACTGGTCAACCAAGGGTCCGCTTCGGCCTCAGAAATTTTGGCAGGCGCGCTCTCTCAACATGGTGTCGCAAAGCTGGTGGGGACGCGCACGTTCGGCAAGGGCTCGGTCCAGCAGTTGATTGAACTCGGCGGGGGAGCGGAGCTTAAAATAACGGTCGCCCAGTGGTTGACCCCCAACGGACAGTCGATATCGGACGGAGGGCTTAAGCCGGACATTGCGGCAGACCGAACGCAAGAGGAAGTTACTGCGGGCAAGGATCCTCAAAAAGATGCCGCCGTCGCCTGGCTCATTACGCAATGAAAGTGATTTTGCTCAAGGATGTGCGCGGGGTAGGACTCCACGGCGAGATAAAAAACGTCGCGGAGGGGTATGCCATCAACGGGCTCTTCCCCAAAAAACTCGCCGAAGCCGCGACTCCGGAAAAGATAGCCGAGTATGAGGCAAAACGTGCCGAGCATGAGGCACAAAAGGTGCAGGAGGAGGAGCAGCTCGACAATAAAGTTGCGGCCCTGCGCGGCAAAAAAGTGTCTTTGAGCGCCCGCGCGACTGAAAAGGGCGGGCTGTTTAAGACCGTGCACGAAAAAGATGTGACGAAGGCGATACACACCGAGTACTCTCTCGAGATACCGGAGTCCTCTATTCGTTTTTTGGAGCCGATTAAAACCGTGGGCGAGCATAGTGTGATGCTACAAAGCAAAAACCACAAAGCCGAATTTGGCGTTGTGGTAGTTCCTGTTGCTTAAGCCCCTCTATTTATTTTTTTATGTGACGATGACGTCGACTGCCGGATGTACTGACCGGCGACCGTCGAAGCGCGTTTTGCGCACAGTGCGGAAAGCGACCGTGCCCTCTTTGAGGGCAAAGAGCGTGTGATCCTTGCCCTCGCCAACGTGGCGCCCCGGCAGGACGCGATTGCCACGCTGGCGGATGATTATGGCGCCTTTTTTTGCCTTTTCTCCGGCATAGAGCTTAACCCCGAGATATTTCGGATTTGAGTCGGTGAGGTTTTTAGCTGTTCCGCCCGCTTTCTTACTTGCCATATATAATGGTTACTGTGCCCCGCATATTAACAAATAAAGACACTCTGCGCAAGGTGGAGCTTTATATACTGCCCATTGTTCTGGTGTTGGTGGGGCTCGGGGCTTTTGGGCTCGGGCGGCTCTCGGTGGCGGGGGAGGAGAGGCCTCGGCTTATCATCAACAACGCCCCCTCGACCCAGACCGCAGCAGCCGCCGCTTTTCCCAAAGGACAAGGTGCTTATGTTGCCTCGAAGTCCGGCACAAAATACTATCTCCCCTCATGCTCGGCCGCTACTCGCATTAAAGAGGAAAATAAGGTATGGTTTGATTCTATAGAGGAGGCGCAGGCGGTCGGATATGAACCGGCTGCAAATTGCCCCGGACTCTAGACCATTATGATAAAAAAACAGGTAAAAAGGATGATAGTATTGTCGCTCGCGACGATATGTTTATTGTTGGGGCTCGCGGGACTTGCACTGCCGTTCCTACAAGGATTTTTATTTCTGGCGATAAGTGCGCTACTTTTTTCTTTATATTCGCCAACGTTGCGGGCGTGGATAGACAAACACACGATACGTTATCCAAGGATCCATGCGTTTGTCGATAAAGCACAGCAATTTGTCACGCGCGTCTTCGGTGCCCCCGAAGTATAATTGGTCTATATGATAGCCGTTGATGTGGAAGCAAGCGGTATAGGGTCTGAGACCCACTCTATTTTGAGCGTGGGGGCTGTTGATATGTCGGACCCGACGCGGCAGCTCTACGAAGAGTGTCGCGCATGGGAGGGAGCGCATATAAACGACGAGGCACTCGCGGTATGCGGCTTTACCCGTGAGCAGATTAGTGACTCTTCAAAACAAAGCGAGGCCGATCTGGTGCATAAATTTGCCGCGTTTGCGGAGCCGGTTGCCGATCGGACGCTGGCGGGGCAGAACGTCTCGTTTGACAGAGATATTTTGCAGGCGGCCGCCGTACGGGCGGGGCACACGGCCTGGCCGTTTGCTCACCGCACCATCGACAGCCACTCGCTCTGCTGGATGCATATGGTCAAAAGGGGACTGACTCCCCCCATTGATGAGGAAAAGCGGCGCTCGGCGCTCAACCTAGATGCGATACTCCTCTACTGCGGTATCCCTGAGGAACCGGTGCCGCACAATGCTCTCACGGGCGCGAAATCCCATGCCGAGGTAATCTCGCGCCTGCTGTGGGACAAAAAACTCCTGCCCGAGTTTGAGCAGTTTGATATTCCTTGGTTGAAATCCTAATCGCTCGGGCTGCCGGGAATTGAACCCGGTCTACATGCACCCCATGCATGTGTACTGCCGGTATACTACAGCCCGTCTTTGTTGTTCTCCTGCGTGCTACCACCATAGCGTATTTTTTATCGTTTGTCCTTTAGTGTGCTGACCACAGTAAAATCTGTTGTCAAATAACGGAATCTCGGCACTCCTTAGAGTGCCTTTATTTTGTCAAGTGCTTTGCTTGACCACCTTGACAAAATCTGTTAGTGTTATCTTATCTCCGGTGTCGAGCCGGGGCTTTCTTTTTGCCCTAGACGGCAAAAGCAAGAGGTTTACCCACACCATACAACTCAATTATTATGATGTCTTTTGCAGCTAGTATCGCTCTCGCCGTATCTCTGGCGCTCAGCGGCCAAACCGCCGCCGCAGCTCCGCAGATTACGGTTGTCACCATGCCGGCAGCGCAGACCGTCGAGGAGTATGTGCGCGACTACTTTGCCGACACGCCGATTATGATCGAGGTGGCTCGGTGCGAGTCGCACTTTAAACAGTTCGACAAAGATGGCTCTGTCCACCGCGGCGTCGTCAACGACCAGGACGTCGGGGTGATGCAGGTCAATGAACACTACCACCTTGCAGTAGCCGACAAGCTCGGCCTCGACCTCTACAGCATCCAAGGCAACCTTGCGTATGCCAAGTACTTATACGAAAAAGAGGGAACGCAGCCCTGGAGTTCGTCCAGCCCGTGCTGGAAAAAGTCCTCGGTCTACAAGAAAGAGCTCGCTTTGAGTAAATAATAACTCCC
>Ga0155399_119_pt1 | contig 11146 bp, 8 predicted proteins | sample RifCSPhighO2_02_FD_106367 | JGI IMG/M metagenome (GOLD analysis project Ga0155399, IMG submission 106367) | Candidatus Adlerbacteria bacterium RIFCSPHIGHO2_02_FULL_54_18
TATCACATGGTCTATAAAGTGCGACAAGCTGGCACCCGCCGCGCGGAGCGCCTTGGGGAGCAGGGACTCCTCGGTGAGTCCGACCGCCTGCGCACTGTTTATCTCAAGAAAGTAGATGCCTCTGCGCGACACTATAAAGTCCGACCGCGAAAAGTGCGCCGCGCCCACTAGCTGATGGGCGAGCACGGCCACGCGCTCTAACTCTGCCTTCTCAGCGTTTGAAAAGTTGCCCGGCACGCGCTCGGTTGTCTGACCGTTGTACTTGACCTCATAATCAAAAAAACGATTCGGCGGCGGAATGATTTCGACCGGCATCAGGGCATAGGTCTTTTGCCCGCGGAAGTCGTCTATCACCCCGACAGTCGCCTCTCTCCCCCGTATCATCTCTTCGACTAATACGTCGGGGGACACTGCCGCGGCGTGCCGCAATGCCGCCGCAAGGGTATGAAAGCTGTCTGCCACGGCAACGCCCACCGAACTGCCGCCGACGACTGGTTTGACTATCGCCGGATGCGGCAGTGTCCGAAAAATCTCTATCGCGAGCGTTTCCTGCTCGTCTTCGTCTTGCGGCACAGACACCACTGTGCCGTGCGCCACCTTTATGCCGTTTTGTGCCAGCAGGTCTTTGGTGCGCTGTTTATGGAACGCGAGCGCGGAGGCGGAGGCATCCGAACCGGTGTAGGGCACGCCGAGCGTGTCGAGCACACGGTGGAGCCGTCCGTCCTCCCCGTACTCTCCGTGGAGCGCGTTCCACGCGACATCAACCTCAAAAAGCGCCTGCTCAGGCGGCACCGCGACCCCGTGCAGGTGCCACTCTCCACCGCGCGATATAAAAATATCGCGCGGTTCATATTTTTGAGCGTCCATCTCGCGCAAGACGGTAGCTCCCGACTTAAGCGAGACATCATACTCGCTGCTCGGCCCTCCCCGCAGTACCCCAACGACTGTGCGCATATACAGATTATATAACGAGGTTTCTGCGGCTCTTGTTACGGTGATACCCAATGGCGAAGCGGTGCGCCTCGGCGTTGGCAAGCAAGATATCACGCTCCTTGCCTTTTATAAGAACAGTGTCACCGAGGATGTTGCGGGGGCGATGCTTTTCGTCCTTGACCACGCCCACTACCGGAATGCTCATACTATACTCGGCTAGCACACGCTTGGCCGCGTTTATCTGGGCACGCGCGCCGTCGACCACGATAAGCCGCGGCAGAGGCCACTCGTCGTGTCCCAACCGCCGCGCAAGCACCTCGCGCAGCGCTCCTGCATCGTCGCCCGCTTTAGCGGTTTTGATTTTAAATTTGCGGTACTGGCTCTTTTCGGCCGCGCCGTCTTCCACCACCACCATCACTCCCACGGCTGACGAGCCACGCAGGTGCGCACTGTCATACGCCTCGATGCGCATCGAGCGAGTAGCCCCGAGCGCTGTCGAGGGACCGCGATACTCATCTTTAATAAGCGAAATGTCCTGGATATGCTGCAGAGCATACAGTTGGCGTTGCAATTCTTTTGCCTCTTCGAATTCCTCTTTTTTTGCCGCGAGGCGCATCTCTCTGTTGAGAGCCGCAAGGAGCTGTTTCTTTTTGCCCTGGAACAGCAGCACTATGTGCCGCACCGTGCGGCGATACTCCTGTGCGGAAACAGCGCCGGCGCACACGCCAGGACACAACCCCAGCTGATAGTTGAAGCAGGGCCTCCCCTGTGTGGGCACGCAGGTGTCTCTGTAGGGGAAGATCTTGCGGACAATCTTCATCGCCTCCTTAAGTTGTGCCCCGTGCGGGAAAGGGCCAAAAATTTTGGTTGTTTTTAAGGACAGTTGGGAAAGAGAAGAACCTTTTTGTGCCAGCTCCTTCCCGCGTATGATGAGTACTCGTGGATATTCCTCTTTGGTGATTACTACGTAATTAAAACTTTTGTCGTCTTTGAGGTCAGTATTCGCTTTCGGTTTATATGTTTTGATTAAGCTGGCTTCCAAGAGCAGGGCCTCGAGCACCGAGTCGGTGTGTCGCCACTCTATCTTTTGTGACTTCAGTACCATTTTTGCAATCAAAGGGCTTCTCACCTCGGCGATTTCGGAGACAAAATAGGAGCGGAGACGGTCGCGAAGCGAGGTGGCCTTGCCGATGTAGAGCACTTTTTTGTTCTTCCCCAAAAAAAAGTACACCCCGGGAGCATCCGGAATCCTCTTTTGCTTCTTTTTAAACTGATCGAGAGTCATAGCCAACTAAAGCACCTTTTTGAGATACCTGCCTGTGTGAGAGTTTTTGTTGTTGGCCACCTCTTCCGGCGTCCCCTTGGCTACCAGTGTGCCTCCTCCTACTCCTCCCTCCGGACCAAAGTCGAGCACATAGTCGGCCGACTTGATGATGTCCATATTATGCTCGATGAGCACCACGCTGTTCCCTGCCGCAACAAGACGATTCAATATGTCTATAAGTTTTTGCACGTCTTCGTAGTGTAAGCCGACAGTCGGCTCATCGAGCAAATATATCGTTTTTTGCAGATGAGGGCGGTAGAGCTCTGCGGATATTTTGACCCGCTGTGCCTCTCCTCCCGAAAGCGTCGTCGCCGATTGTCCAAGCTCGAGATAGCTAAGCCCCACTTCGCCCAAGGTCTTTAGTCGGTCGTGTATCGCCGGAATATCTTTAAAGAACTCGAGTCCTTCCTCAACTGTCATCCGCAAAATATCGTAGATGCTTTTTTTATTGTACTTAACCTCGAGCGTCTCTTTGGTAAAGCGCTTTCCGTTGCAAATGTCGCAGGTGACATAGACCGTCGGGAGGAAGTGCATCTCAACCGCGATAAGGCCGTTGCCTTCGCACGCCTCACACCGGCCGCCGGCGCGCGACTGCGGCACGTTGAAGGAAAAGCGGCTCGCCTTCCACCCCCGCGCGCGGGCCTCGACCGTCTCGGCAAACAGCTCGCGGATAAAGGTAAACGACCCCGTATAGGTTGCGGGGTTGGAGCGCGGAGTGCGCCCTATCGGGGACTGGTCGATGAGTATCGCGCGGGAGAGATGTTCGGTGCCCTCAAATTTTGCTGCATTATGCGTCTTGGCGCTCCTATATTTTTTGTCGAACCGAGCGCGCAGATTTTCGTATAAAATCTCATACAAAAACGACGACTTACCCGATCCGGACACTCCCGTTACCACAACCAGCCGCCCGAGCGGCAGCTCGACATCAAGATTTTTAATATTAAACACCGACCCGCCCTTAATTTTAAGTGATCCCTTGTCCTTTTCTCGCCTTGTGTCGGGCACCTGTATCGCCTTTTCGCCTCGCAAATATGCAAGCGTCACCGAGCCGCTTTCGTTCTTTTTTGCCGTCAGGAGCTTCTCCAGCCAGCCCTCGGCGACAATGGTGCCGCCGTGTACGCCGGCACCCGGGCCTATATCCACAAGATAGTCACCGGAGTAGATAGTATCCTCGTCATGCTCAACAACAATAATAGTATTGCCGAGGTCGCGCAGGTTCTGGAGCGTTGCAATCAGCCGCTCATTGTCGCGCTGATGGAGCCCTATAGTCGGCTCGTCGAGCACATAGAGTGCGCCCACGAGGCCCGAACCGAGCTGTGAGGCAAGCCGTATGCGCTGCGCTTCGCCGCCGGAGAGCGTGCCTGCGCGGCGATTGAGCGTCAGGTAGTCGAGCCCCACGTCGAGCATAAACCGGAGCCGCGCGGTTATCTCCTTGACCACTGTTTTAGAGATCTCTTGCTCTTTCTTAGAAAGTTCAAGAGAGGTAAAAAAGGCGTAGGCATCGGCGATGGACTGATTTGTCACGTCGACAATATTCACACCCAAAAGTCGGACATCCGATGTCTGAAAGTCAGACATCGGATGTCTGACTTTGGTTGGAAGGAGGACATTAAGCGCCTCCGGCCGCAGGCGCGCGCCCTTGCATACCGGACACGGCTCATCACTCCAAAAATGTTTGGTGCCGAGTCCGTTGCACTCCGGACACGCTCCGTGCGGCGAATTAAAAGAAAAGAGCCGCGGCTCCACTTCGGGGAAGGAAAATCCGTCATATGCGCACATAAACCTCGTCGACACTAGGCGCGTGCTCACCCCAAGACCTGTCGAGGGGTCGGGGGCCTCTATCTTGACCAAGCCGTCGGCCTCCTGCAGAGCGCGCTCGACCGCCTCGCCCAGACGCTCGAGCGCCGCCGCCTTGTTGTGCTTAAACTCGGAGAGCAAAATCTCATCAACGAGAGCGTCAATGTTGTGCTTTTTGTGCCGTGACAGCTCGACCCGCTCGCGCAAGGAGACGAGCGTGCCGTCTATCATCGCGCGCTCAAACCCTTTTGTAAGCAGGTCGTAGAGCAGTTGGTAGTACTCGCCCTTGCGGCCCACCACCACTGGCGCAAAAATACGCACCACTTCGTTGTTTATGTCGACTCCCATCACTTTTTTTGTCTTTTTTGGAACGTGCGCGGCGACTGTTTGCACAACACTTTGGATTATTTCCTCGTTGCTGTGTTTTTTTATCTCGCGGGCGCACACTAAGCAGTGCGGCTTCCCCACACGGGCATAGAGGATGCGGAGGTAGTCGTATATTTCGGTTATGGTCGCCACAGTTGAGCGCGGGTTGTTGCTCCGTGATTTTTGGTCGATAGATATAGCGGGCGAGAGGCCAGTAATCTCCTCGACATCGGGCTTTTGCATTTGCCGGAGAAACTGCCGCGCATAAGCGGAGAGCGACTCTATGTAGCGGCGCTGCCCTTCGGCAAAAATGGTGTCAAACGCAAGTGAGCTCTTGCCCGAGCCGGACAAACCCGTAAACACCACCATTTTGTTTCTGGGGATCTTTAAGTCGATATTTTTTAGGTTGTGGGTCTTAGCCCCTTTTATGTGAATATAATCCTCCATAATATTTTTTACTTCTGCATGTCTTCCGCACCCACGCAGAAGCGCCCCCCGGTTACTCCGAGGGGTGGATAACTAGCATTGTAACATAATGGGGGTGTTAAAATGAGCGCATGAATAAATCATTGTTTGTGCGCGTGGCAACGGTCATCTTTACTATAGTGGGCTTGATGCACCTTTATCGCGCGTTTAATTCACTCCCGTTTAATGCGGCGGGGTGGGTGATCCCGGTCGAAGTGTCGTGGGTAGGAGGTGTAGCATTTTTACTGCTTGCCTACGCCGGCTATCGCCACTGGCGCTAGCGTTTTTTCGTTTTTGTTTTTCCGTGCCCCGTCAGGGCAGCAAGTTCGTCGCGGATGAGGGCGGCGGTTTCGAAGTTGAGGTCTTTGACCGCGGCGGCCATTTCCCTCTTCTTGGCGGCGACAAACTTGCGCGAGTCCTTTTTGTAGAGATCTTTATCAACCTCCAGAAGGGTGATAATCGCTTTGCTGTGCTCGCTGCGCAACTCTTCGGTAATGTCTTTAATATTCTTTATTATCGTTGTTGGCGTGATGCCATGCTTTTTGTTGTACTCCTCCTGCAGGGTCCGGCGGCGGCGCGTTTCGCCCACTGCCTTTTTGAGCGACTCGGTTTCCTGGTCGGCATAGAGTATCACGCGGCCCGCCGCGTTGCGCGCGGCACGGCCTATTGTCTGTATAAGAGATACCTCGGAGCGCAAAAATCCCTCTTTGTCGGCATCGAGTATCAGCACTAGCTCCACTTCGGGCAAATCGAGGCCCTCACGCAGAAGATTGACCCCGACAAGCACGTCGTACTCGCCGCGGCGCAAACGCGTCAGAATTTCTATCCGTTCCAGCGTTTCGACATCGCTGTGCAGATATGCCGACTTAATCTTGCGCTCCTTAAGGTAGTCGTTGAGATCCTCGGCCATTTTTTTGGTGAGCGTCGTGATGAGCACGCGGTTGCCGCGCGCAACCACTTTAGCCACTTCTGCTATAGCGTCGTGCACCTGCCCTGGATACGCCCGTAAGTCAGACTTACTGGTGCTAGCCCCAGTAAGTCTGACTTCCTGGCTCGTGACCGGGCGGATATCTATAACCGGGTCGAGTAACCCAGTCGGACGGACTACCTGTTCGACAATGTTCTTTCCGCTCTTTCCCCGCTCGTAGGGGCCGGGCGTCGCCGAGGTGTAGATTACCTGGCCAACCTTTTTTGCAAACTCCTCAAACTGCAGCGGTCGGTTGTCTATGGCGCTCGGCAGCCGAAAACCGAAGTCGACAAGAGTGTCCTTGCGTGCTCGGTCGCCGGCATACATACCCCCTATTTGGGGCACGGTAACGTGGCTTTCGTCTATTATCGTCAAAAAACCCGGAGGAAAATAATCAAGCAAAGTATAGGGCGGTTCTCCAGACGTGCGGCCGTCGAAGTGGCGCGAGTAATTTTCTATCCCGTTGCAATATCCTACCTCGCGTATCATCGCGAGGTCGTAGTTGACCCGTCGCTTAAGCCGCTCGGCCTCAAGCAGCTTGCCCTTCCTCTCAAAAAGGGCCAGCTGCTCTTTGAGCTCGCGGCGAATGTTGGCTATCGCCCGCGCCCGCTCCTCCTCGGGAGTCACGTAGTGTTTGGCAGGAAAAAGAAACACGGAGTGCGGCGTTGCTTTTTCTTGGCGCGTTACGGCGTCAATCACCCGCAACGCTTCTATTGTGTCGGCTCCAAACTCCACGCGATAGAGCACCCGCTCGCCGGTCGGCATAATTTCGACGCTGTTGCCGAGCGCGCGGAAGGTGCCCGGAGTAAGGTCGGCCGTTGTGCGCTCAAAGTAGACACCTATCAGTTCGCGGATAAGCTCGGCGCGATGTTTTTTTGCTCCAGCCCGCAGCTCCAAGTGGACCTTGCGATACTCCTCCGGGCTCCCCAAGCCGTATATGCACGACACCGACGCAACAATTATAACGTCCTTGCGCGTCAGCAGTGCCTGGGTCGAGGCGTGACGCAACCGCTCTATCTCCTCGTTAATCTGGGCTTCCTTCTCTATATAGGTGTCGCTGTGCGGCAGATATGCTTCGGGCTGGTAGTAGTCATAGTACGACACAAAGTACTGCACCGACGCATCGGGGAAGAACTCCCGATACTCCTGCACAAGCTGTGCCGCGAGTGTTTTGTTGTGCGCGATAACAAGGGTCGGCTGTTGCAGCGCGGCAATGACATTGGCCGCGGTAAAGGTCTTCCCCGAGCCGGTCACGCCAAGCAGGGTCTGGTGCCGCTCGCCACGCTCGAGCCCCGCCACTAATGCGACAATTGCCTTGGGCTGGTCCCCGGCGGGTATATGAGTCGGCTTGAGTATAAACTGCGCCATTTCTGCTACTCTAGCGCATTTTGTAGCCCGACAAAAACGAGTCACGATACTCTTCGAAGTCCCCATTAAGGATTGTCTCTCGGATGCGGGCGGTCAGTGTGGTCAAAAAGTATAGATTGTGCATCGAGGCGAGTATAGGCCCGAGCAGCTCTTTGGTGCGAAAGAGGTGATGTATGTACGCGCGTGTGTGCTCTCGACACACAGGACATCCGCACTCTGTGTCCAACGGACCGAAGTCCTCTTTGTACCCGGCATTCGGTATCTGGATTTTACCGCGCTTGGTATAAATCCCGCCCGTGCGCCCGTTGCGCGTCGGCAGCACGCAGTCAAAGGTATCTATTCCTGCCGCCACACCTATAAAAATATCTTCCGGCTCCCCTATCCCCAAAAGATGCCGCGGCTTCTCCTTTGGTAGCACCACGTTTACCTTGTCTAAAATACCGAGGATGTCGTCCTTGCTAAAGGAGCCGCCGATGCCGTAGCCGTCAAAGTCCATACCCGCAAGCTCCGTGGCGCTCTCTATTCTTAAATCTTCAAATTTTCCTCCTTGAACGATGCCGTATATCCCGGGCGTGAAGGTCAGACCTTTTTGGGAAGGTCTGACCTTCCCAGACATTTGCCGATGCGCTTTCAAACTCCGGTCCGCCCAGCGATGCGTGCGATCCATCGCTTCTTTTTGATAGGCCTCGTCGGCGGCAGGGCTGGTGCACTCGTCGAACGCAAAAATGATGTCCGCGCCGAGTTCGTGCTGGATTTCTATCGAGCGCTCGGGCGTAAAGCGATGCAGCGAGCCGTCTATGTGGGAGGTAAAAGTGACTCCTTCTTCGTCGATTATGGCGAGCTTGCCGTGCGAAGTCGCAATCTCCTCGTCGTAGACGGCCGGAGCACGCAGGTCCTGCAAAAGGGAGTTGGGGTCCCGTTCATCTCTCCCTTTTGTGGGAACCTGCGCCTCCGGCGGCAAAAATTTTGAAATCTTTTTACCAAACCCCTCGCCCAAAGAAAATACCTGGAAGCCACCCGAGTCGGTCATAATCGGCCCGTCAAATCCCATAAACTTATGCAGACCGCCGGCCTTCTCTATAAGCTCCGGCCCCGGCGATAGGTACAGGTGGTAGGTGTTGGCAATGATTGTTTGTATCCCCAGCTCGCCAAACTGCGCTGCCTGAATGCCTTTAACGTCTGCCTTGGTTCCTACAGCAACAAACGCGGGCGTTTTAATATCGCCGTGCGGCGTATGCAAAATGCCGGCTCTCGCAAGAGAGCCGGGCATTTCTTTTTCTATACTAAGTGATATCGGGCGCACACGGATGTTACTCTGCAGAACCAACCTTCACCAACTCCACCTCAAAAATGAGAGTCGAGTTTGCCGGAATGGGGCCGTAGTCCTGGCCGCCGTAGCCGAGCGACGGCGGGATAATGAGGAGGCGCTTACCGCCGACCTTCATCCCCACGAGCCCTTGGTCCCAGCCGGGGATAACGTAGCCGCCTCCGAGCGTAAATTCGATAGGACTCTTGCCCACCGACGTATCAAACACGGTGCCGTTTTGGAGCTTGCCCGTGTAGTGGACAGAGACCATGTCGCCGGTGCGCGCCTCCGCGCCCGTGCCCACGACTTCGTCCTGCACCACGAGCCCTTGTTGCGCCGGCTGGGGCGCGTTCAATGCGCTGCTGTTCATAATCAAAAAAGGATTACCGAATACAAAGAAAAGCCCCACTATGATAATGCCTGCCGCAACGGCGACACCTATTTTTATATGATGTGTCATATGCCGATTACTATATCATAGCTGCCGCTCGGTGCTCGTGGCAGTCCCCACCATTACTCCCCACCCTTCTGTTGCCCCATATGCGCTGGCGGGCTGGCCGATGCCCGTATGCAAAGAAAGCACACTGCCGTTGAGCGCCAGAAGTGCAAGGGCAATACCTGCGACAACCACACCCGACAGCAAAAGATCATGCGATTGTATCTGTATATGATGAAAGAACGCAAAAGAGAGCGCGAGTGCAAGAAGCGCCACAATGCCCCCAAGTATAAAGCCGGTAGCCGCCCGCGGCTCGGCGAGTGCACGAGCGAGTTGCCGAGCGAACGTGTCGCCAAAGGAGGGAGACGGTCCTGTCTCGGCGGCCAAGACCACCCCCGATGACGCCAAAAAAGGCGTGGCAAAGTGCTGCACAACAAAAGTGGCCAACTGTCCTTTGTATACCCCTTGTGCTATCCCCACTCCCACTTCGCTGTATTGGGGTTTAAGAATGTTGGCGCGATGACCCGAAGATGCCATCCATGCGTTTATCACGTCGCCAGAATCGACAAAACGCACAGCCAGGTTTTCGCCCGCGTAGCGATAATCGTAACCCGCCCTCTCTATCCAGCTCCACGGCTCTCTGCCGTCTGGCCCTGTGTGTGCAAAGTAGCCGCGCGCCGCCATGTCGTTGGCTTTTTGTTGAGCCGACAGTATCAATCGCTGCTCCTCCTTAAGTGCTGCCAGCCCGTTGCTGGCGCGTTTCTCGTTGGTGAGGGAAAGTATCTCGCTCTCTATAACAGCCGCTAAAAAGTCATTACCCGCGTGCCGGGCGATAAGATGTGCAACAAATACTCCCTCGGAGAGGAGCACTACGGAAAGGAGCACTATGAGAGGACCGCGACTAAGCAAGCGCGGACGATAAACATTGCCTTGCGCGGGTATAAAAAGGTGCATGAGCCACCTAAAAAATGACATGATAAAATAGTAGCATGCAAAAGACAGTTGTTGCTCTCGGCGTTGCCGCGTTTATGCTTGCACCCGCTGTCGCCTTTGGAGCGAGCTTTGCCAAGCAGTCGCTGTTCCTTTCGCGCAGCGCGGTTACCGAAGGAGAAACGGTGCTTATAAACGCCGTGGTTAACAACGACTCGACCGCCGCATTTTCCGGAACCTTGCTCTTTGCCGAGGGTACGAGCGCAATAGGAACAGTGCCAGTGACGCTCGCCGCCGGCGAGGCCCAGGCGGTGTCGGTGTCGTGGAAGCCCGCTAAGGGTTCGCATAAAGTGTCGGCCGAACTAAAAAAGGGGCTGGAGGTTGTTGAGACGCAGAGTGCGACATTTACCATTGCGGCAAAACCCACGCCTGCCGCCGCGCCGCAAAGTGCGGCCGCGGTCGAGTCGTCTCAAAATATCCAGGATGGCATTGCGGCGTACTCGCCTCAAACCGCGAGCGTGGCAGCGCCGCTGTTTACTCTCATCGACTCGGGCCGCGCCGCCGCGGCCGACATCATAGACGCGCAAATTTCCGGCACCAAAAAGGCGCTCGGCCCGAGTGCCGGCGAGGTCTTGAACGCCGAGGAGACAAAAAATGCCGGAAGTAATCCTCTCGGGGTGCTGTGGTTTATCCTCCGCACGCTCTATCTCTATCTCCTCACCATAGCGCGGTTCCTTGTCGGCAACGCGGCGCTCTTTTATCCCGTGCTTGCACTTGCGTTCCTCTACTCATTGTGGAAGCTGTTTCGCCGCTTTCGCCGCCCCGCATATTAAAATAAAAAAGAGGGCAGAATATTCTGCTATTTGTTTTTAGTCAAGTGCCAATGCCAACAGGCCACGACAAACGCGCATAGAGTAACAAAGGCAGAAATGGCGCAATACTGACACAGCGCTCCCAAGACCGAGAGTTGGATGTAAAATATCGCCCATGCAGAGTAGGCGACACCGACAGCAGTGTAGGCAAATGCACCGAACCGGAGAGCGGGCGACTTCGGGTCGATTGCGAGCAGAAGCGCCAGACAAAAGAGGTACGCGTAGTATACGAGCCCGATGTAAGACCACGGCACGCCAAAAAACTTAGACTGCGCGCTCGTAAGAACCACCTCGCAGCCGCTGATAGCGCAGGTGGGGATGAGGTTGAGGTACTGAAAATACGCCAGGTAAAAGGTGTCGCCGAGCCCCACCAGGGCAAGCG
>Ga0155399_113_pt2 | contig 9074 bp, 12 predicted proteins | sample RifCSPhighO2_02_FD_106367 | JGI IMG/M metagenome (GOLD analysis project Ga0155399, IMG submission 106367) | Candidatus Adlerbacteria bacterium RIFCSPHIGHO2_02_FULL_54_18
TAATCGTCTCCTCAAGCTCGGAGGGAGCCATAGCATCTTTTGCCGACTTCCCTATCGCCCACACGGGCTCGTAGGCGACCACCAATTTCTGTGCAACCCTTTCTTGGTCGCGCAAGGCCGAGGCAAGCTGTGCCTCCAAGAGGCCCCAGTGCGCGCCGTCCGGAGTACGCTCGCGCTCGCCAATGCACAGCACCGGAGAGAGCCCGGTCTCGGCCGCAGACAGAAGCTCGGCACGCACCGCCTCGTCGCTCTCGCCCGCCGCACGCCTTTCGGAATGCCCGACAATGACAAAACTCACTCCGGCGTTTTTAAGCATAACTGCGGACACCTCGCCGGTGTGAGCTTTATCCTGAGCAGAGTCGGAGGAGCTGCTGTGCGCGGAGAGCGTCTGCGCTCCCACTTTAATTAAAGAGCGTTTGAGGAGCGCGGAAACTCCCGGCAGCAGTACAAAAGAGGGGGCGAGCCATATCTCGACTCCGGAGAGCGCCAAAGAAGAACGCTTGATCCCTTGGACCATCTTTTTTGCCGCCTTCGGCGACTCTATATACATCTTCCAGTTTGCTATCACGAGCATCTTTTTAGCCATTCAAAAACTATACCATTTTATGGAGGGAGGTTTATATACGCAAAAAACCGCCAAACGGCTGCAAGCATTAGAGGTGCTCACAGCCGCTTAGCGGCTTTAAAACGGTATTAATCCCTTTCAAATCCTCCATCCATAATGAAGTGCTTGAAAGGGAGTAGGTGCGCGAGGCACCCACTCGATAGTATTGCCCGATGCGCTCGGACGGACGGGGAAAGCTGGGCGGATTAAATCAACCCACGCTCCGACAAACGAGCCTCGGCCATTTCCAGACCAGACTCATTTATTCCTGCACGCCCGAAGGCGTAGCAGCAAAAACCATAGTGTATAAGAGCGACATCCTCCGCCCCATACCTTGCCGCTTCTGACTCGGCAGCATTTAACTCTTCTCCAAGTTTCTCCCACTCGCCTTTTTGGGCGAGTCGGATAAACTTCTGGCCCAGATCTCCATACACTTTTTTCGAATATTCAGTTTCCAGGGCCTGCATGATGCGATCCGTCATTTCTCTCTCCATTACACTCAGCCGCACGCGGCGGTCATGAGCGCAGTGACAAGTACCCTTTGCTTTAAGATGTCGCGCAGGGCATGCGACACCCGAGGGCTCCAGGCGCTGCACCAAGGGGGTGCCAGACGCGGGAGCATTCGATCGCTTATCGTTTCGGCGATCGAAAGTTTGGTTTAGGGTTTCGTCTGCACTACTCCCCTTTCAAATCCTCCATCCATAATGAAGTGCTTGAAACGGGAGGGGTCAATATTTATAGTGCGATCCCTCGTACCGTACCAATCCTTCGATTACTCTCAAGATCAGTCCGGCGACGAGGAACAACATCTTTTCGCTTTCGCGAAGTGTTATTCTCCCGACATATGTCGGGACCCACTCCACTGCGTGGAGGGGCTTCATATCGCTATTTAGTTGTCAGAGAGCGGGTGAGTAATAAAATACGGCCGGGGTTCTCTTCTTTAATATAAGAAGGAATGTCCCGGCCGTGTGCCGATTACTTCCCCTCTAAAGAAGCGCCGCCTCGTGCGGCCAAAGAAAACCTATTTCCGAACAATTACTCTCTGTGTTTAGTATACACCCATACTTGACTTTTGTCAAGTGCTGATGCTTATACAGAACCTATACGTCCAAAATATAGCTTAAAATAAGAGTTTTTCGACTTCTTTAATATCGGTGAGGCCTTGGTGCGCCTTAAAGAGCCCGTCTTCCACTAAATTGAGTCCTAGCACCTCGCCCCCCACAGATACCTCCTGTATGCCGATAAGGCCATTGTAGCCCCCCTCACATTCGCTACACCCGATGGCGCGGGGGAACTGGAGATCCTTCCACTGTGCGTCTTTTGCCACCCTCCCCTCTTCTTTAAGAGCGCCGAGAACGCGGGCACACTGTGCCCCGCTCTCCAGCGTATCGCTCTCAAGCCGCGTAAGTTTGCGTGTATCTAAAAAGTGCTTACTACAAAGCTTGCGTAGAAGGGCGGTTTTAATCGAAACGTCCGCGTTTGGTAGAAGCAATGCATCATCGAGCACCGCCACCACAAGCACGCCACGCTTGCCCGCGGCGGCGGCAAGCACCGCCACCTCCTGCTCGCCCACCGAGTCCACCCCCACGATGTCGGGGTCGCTGCGTAAAACGCCACGCAACACTGCCCCCATCGACAGTCCTGTTTGACCAAGATCGGCTTGCGCCACGCGCGGCAGGGTGTGCGCCACCGCGCGCTCAACCGTGGCAACCGAGCACTCCGGCGTGTTGAGCATATCCAAAAGTGTATAAAGCAGCGTAGAGGAGCCAGGGCCCGCAATAGTAATGAGCCCGCTCCGGCGCAGCAGCGAGCGGTGTACGCGCTCGAGCGCCTCTCCGTGGAAACCCAATCCCTCGAGCGTATACCCGCGGCGGGCTTTCTCGCGCACTATACTCATCACCATTTTTTCTCCCTGGAGCAGTGGAACGGTCGAGACGCGCACCGCGATGTCCTCGCCGTATCCAAGGTCGACCCGCACCCGGGCCTCATGCGGAAGCGCCCCGCCGGAGAGGCCTGCCAGCCCACGCAGCGTGCTCATTATGTTTTTGCCTGCCGCACCCGAAAGCGCCATCGCATCGCGCAGTACTCCGCGGATGCGGTAGCGGATCAAAAACCCTTCGGCCCCCTGCTCCAAATGCACATCGGAGGCCCCTGCCGCAAGCGCATGGCGCAGCAGCGTGTCGAGGAGGTTAGGACTTTCCTCGCGCTCAAGCGCGCTGCCGTAGGTCTGATAAAGGTGGCGCTGATAGTGCCGGAGTGCCCCACGTAGCGAGTCGGCGGTAGTGAGCCGCGGCAGCACGCGATAGCGCGCTTCCAAAAAACCGAGATGTTCCATATCGTCGAGGTTGAGCAGCGCCACCTCGAGTGTGTGGCCGTTTAGCGCGTAGCCGACGGCGTTGTACTCGCGCGCGAGGGGCTCGGGGATAGCGAGGAGCGCTTCGAGCGCGATGTCGCTGTGGGCAAGTGTTATAAAAGGCACACCAAGCTGGTGCGCCAAGGAATGCCGCTGATCATCATCACCGAGCACCTCTCTTTTTAGCCACCTTATTTCGCGCTCCATTGACATCATTATATAGCAGGAGTAGGATGTCTGTATCTGATAACTGCCCCGAGTGGGCGGTTTTCTCTTTTTTAAGAGAGCAGATTTACATAATAAACACACTACTACTATGTTCGATCTAAAAGTAATGAACTCGGTTTTGGGCGAGCTGGAGGAGGAGCGCGGAATCCCGAAAGAAAAAGTGGTCGAGGCGATTGAGGCCGCGCTCGCTACCGCGTACAAAAAAGAATACGCAAAAAAAGGCCAGATCATCCGCGCCCACATCGACCTAAACTCGGGCACGACCGAATTCCAGCAGGTAAAGACCGTGGTCGACAACTCGACCGTCCGCTTTGTGAGCGAAGAGGAGGAAGAGGAGTATAAAGAAAAAGAGCCCGCGCTCGACGCAGAGGGGAATCCCCTCCCCGTGCTGCCTATATTTAACGACGAGCAGCACATAAAGCTCGAGGACGCCAAGTTTATCAAGCGCGACGTATCGGTGGGCGACGAACTCGTCTTCCCGCTTGAGCCGCAGGACGACTACGGACGCATTGCCGCACAAACGGCAAAACAGGTCATCATCCAAAAAATCCGCGAAGCGGAAAAGGTTTCCGTCGTGGCCGAGTATGGCGCGCGACAGGGTGAAATTGTCTCCGGCACCGTGCAGCGCATGGAGCGCGGCAACATATACATCGATCTTGGCCGCGCTACCGGTATACTCCCCTACGACGAGCAGATACCGGGCGAGCGCTACCGCCAGGGAGAGCGCATCCGCGGGGTACTCTACCAGGTGGAGGAGTCGCCGCGCGGCATCTATCTCCGGCTCTCCCGCGCCAAACCAGAGTTTTTGGTCAAACTCTTCGAGATGGAGGCACCTGAGGCCGCCGCAGGGACGGTGGTGTTTAAGGCGATAGCCCGCGAGGCGGGCAGCCGCTCCAAGGTGGCGGTCGCCTCGACCGACCCGCATGTCGACCCAGTGGGCTCGCTCGTGGGCCAGCGCGGTGTGCGTGTAAGCACGGTAACCTCGGAGCTGGGGGGCGAAAAAATCGACCTTATAGAGTGGAACGATGATCCGAAGCAGTTTATAGAAGAGGCACTCTCTCCGGCGCGCATCCTCAACGTCACGCTCAACGAGGAGGAGCACAAAGCGACCGTGGAGGTGGCCGACGACCAGCAGTCGCTCGCCATAGGGCGCGGGGGGCAAAACGTGCGCCTGGCGGCCAAGCTGACCGGCTGGCGCATCGACATACAATCCCTCGGAGGCCCCAAGGTCGCCGAAGTTGAGGGTAAGGACGCGCCTGCTCCAGAAGCTCCTCCACCTATTGCTACCGAATAACAAATTATTTGCGTTACACTACACTTATATGAACTTGTGGCACGATATACCGCTCGGTGAAGGGGCTCCAGAGGAGATTAATGTAATAGTAGAAATCCCTAAGGGTTCGCAAAATAAATACGAGATAGATAAAGAGACCGGGCTTATGGCTCTTGACCGCGCCAACTACTCGGCCGCCGCCTATCCGTGCGAGTACGCGTTTGCGCCACAGACATACGCCGAGGATGGCGACGCCATTGACGTGCTTATCCTTTCAACCTTCCCTATCCCGCCGGGGATATTGGTAAAAGCCCGCCCGGTCGCGTTTATGGAGATGGTAGACACTGGCGAAGTAGACCCTAAAATAATCTGCGTCCCGGTCAAGGATAAACGCTGGGAAAATGTTAAAGACCTTGCCGACATCAATCCGCACACCCTCAAGGAGATCCAGCACTTTTTTGAAACGTATAAAGAGCTAAAGGGAGACAAGGTGACTATCTCCGGATTCAAGGATAAGGCGGCGGCTATCGTGGCACTCCAGACATCAATTGAGGCCTACAAAACCAAGTTCAAAAAATAATCCACAGTTTCTGTAGTGGGGGCTTGCGGGGCGGTATACTAAAGGTATGAAAAATTTACGATATATCGCTTTGACTGCGGCCCTTTTACTCGCCCCTGCCTTTGTGTTGGCCCAAAGTGCATCGATAGACATAGGAGCCGATGTAAGAGTAAAGCAACTCCCCGCGGTGAGACCGGCGGCTTCGGCGCAGGTACGCGTTGAGACAAAAGCAAATGTAGATGCTAGTCGTGCCGAGATGCAAGCAAATCGGGAGCAGAAACGCGAGGAGATGCGTACAAAAATGGAAGAGCGGCAAACGGAAGTGCGCGCCAAAATTGAAGCGGCAAAAACAAAAGCGCAGGAGAAGTACGGCGAGGCGGTGCAGCGAAGCGTCGGCAACATTGTCGATATGCTCACCAAGGCCACGGAGCGTTTGGGCGGCATCGCCGACAAAATAAGCGCGCGTATAATTGAGCTCCAAGGCATGGGGGTATCAATGGATGCCTCGGCTGCCCTTTTGGTGACAGCGCGCGCCGATATTTCTGCGGCACAAACGGCGGTAGCCGCAGTGGGTGCTACCCTTTCTGCGGCTCTCTCAAGCAGTGCGCCTAAGGGCGAGATGCTCAAGGTGCGCACGGCCGTTAAGGCAGCCGAGGATGCTATCCGTGTTGCCAAGCAATCGCTCCACACTGCACTCCAGTCGATACGGACAGAGGGTCAGGCCTCGGTGTCTGCAGAAGCATCTACTAACTAATTTTAAAATTTTATGCCTCCACAAACACCCACTCAAGCCCCTGTCGCTCCGGTACAGCAACCGCCTGTCGCTCCGCCCACTCAACCCGCCTCTCCACCCACTCCTCCTCCTGCGACACCTATGCCCTCCGCCGCCCCAAATGGTAGCTCGATGGGCCCTATAATAGGCATCGCCATAGTTGTTGTTTTGCTCGCCGCCGGAGGCGCATACTTTTTCTACACACAGCAGCAAGATCTGCGGCTCCAGGAAGAGCAGGCAAAACTGCAGGCAGTGCAGGACCAGGCGGCAGCCCAACAGGCGCCCGCCGCCGAGGACACTCTGCAAGCCGAGCTCGATGCTACCGCAAACGACAGTACACAAGCAGACCTCGACGCGCTCAACAACTCTTTGTAAATCGGGGCTCCTCTGGTAGTATCGCGTGATGTCTCTGCAAGATAGCGCACAGGCGTTTGTGCTCAAAAAACTCCCCGAGTCCGAAGTGGAACTCATGGGCGAGGTCCCTTTTGAGGTACTCACCCCCTACCGAGAAGGCGCGCTCGCGCACATTGCACAGCACCTGCAGATGCCGGGCTTTCGCCCCGGACATATCCCGCCGGAGGTCGCGCTCAAAAAAGCGGGCGAGCTGGCCGTGCTCGAGGAGCAGGCGGAGCTTTTTATAAAAGATTTTTATCCGGTACTCATCAAAACGCACACAGTGGAGGCGGTCGGCCGCCCCGACATCCGCGTCACTAAACTGGCGGCGGGGAACCCTGTCGGCCTTGTCGTGCGCGCAACGGTGTATCCGGAGGTAACCCTGCCCAAGGGATGGAAGGGCTTACACGAAAAAGTTGCGCTGGAGCCAAGCATGCCGGCGAGCGATGAGGAGGTTGCACAGACGTTGGAGAACCTGCGCCAATCGCGTAAGAAAGATGACGCGGTGCCGGAACTCAATGATGAGTTTGCAAAAAGCGTTGGTGCGTTTGAGACGCTAGAGGCGCTCAAAGAGCAGATAAAAAAAGGAATCGGCGAGGAGAAAGTGCGCCATGCGCGCGATGTCCGGCGCGGCAAGCTGATAGAGCTGCTGCTCGAGCAATCGATGCTCGCTGTCCCCCGCCTCTTTGTAGAAAGTGAGCTCGAAAAGATTATGTCGCAGATGCGCGAAGACGTGAAGCGCTTCGGGATGGAGCTGGAGGAGTATTTTAAAAAGACAAACAAGACCGAGGAGGGAGTGCGGGCGGAGTTTCGAGACCAGGCGGCCAAACGCGCCAAACTCCAGCTTGTTTTGAACAAAATCGCTTCCGAAGAAAAGCTAGATGCCGATGAGACCGCCGTTGCGACCGAGATGAAGCATGCTTTAGAACACTTCCCCGAAGCAAACCCCGAGCTCCTCAAAATCCATATAGAAACTGTCCTCAAAAACGAACTCGCCCTAAAACTCCTCGAAGGCGAGGTGGCCAACAAGCCGCTCGAAGCATAAATAGAAAATGGAAAGGCCGGACTTTACGTCCGGCCTTTTTGTTTGCACCAAATAGTGCGAGTCTTAGTTGCCCATATCCTTCCACATCTGACGGAGGCTTTGTACCGCCTTTTCCGGCAGAGGGGCTTGCCGCACGAGCCGCACCAGCGGTCCGACTCCCGGATGGGCATCGTGGTACGCAAGCGAGCGTCCGCGAGCGAACTTCTCTGTGTGCGGGCGCAGAAGCGCTTTAGCCTCCTCGCGGGCCTGCAGGCTCACCGAACCGCTGATGCTCTTGGAGCCGTCGGCGGAGTAGTGCGGCTGGCGCAGAATGACCGCAAGGGCAAAGATCGTAAACATTCTTTCGACCTTTGCTTCAGCTTGGCGATAGAGGTCCGCCTCGCGGGCCTCTGGGGTGTTCTTGAAGCTCACCCCTGGCTCAATTGCATCGACGGCCTGCACGAAGGCTTTTGCCTCGCGATCGGCATCGAAGGCTTGTGCTTGCACCGACATAAGAACGGCGACAAGCAGTAGAAGGGCTGAGCGCAGCATGGGGATTCTCCCGCTAGGTTATGAACATTCTTCTTAATTATACTCCTAAATTGCCCATTTTGTCAAGTATTGCATTATAATGTCGTTATAATAGAATAGTTGCATGGTACAAAAATTCATCAAAATAGGCAGCTCTGTGGGGGCAGTTATACCAGCCGAGATGCTCAAGCGTCGCGGCATAGAGCAAGGGGAAGGATTTACTCCTGTTGAACAGGAGAACGGGGACATCCTCCTAAAACGCAGCGCCCATACCCCAAATAAAGAGATTGCCGACACCGTAGCCCGCGCTACTGCCTACATAGAAAGATATCGCAAAGACTTTGAAGCGCTCGCCGATAAGTAAATGGAAACTAGGCACGTTTCCATAGAAGTCGCACTCGCCTTGCATGCAACCGTTCTACAATTAACGAACGGGCGTCTGGGTGTGCGCGACATGGGCTCGCTCTTGGGCTGTCTTGAGCGACCAAAAACAGTGTTGGGAGGAAAAGAAATGTTCCCTACCCTATTCCTTAAAGCAGCCGCCCTGACGGAAACAATTGCCCGTAATCATCCATTTGTTGACGGAAACAAACGTGGAGCACATTTGATTGGTAGAGAATTGCTCGTGCTTAACGGGTACGACCTGGAGCCCAAACCCGGAGAAATAGAGAAGTTTATGCTCTGGATAGTAACCCAGAAACCTCCTCTAGAAGAAATAGCCGCGTGGCTGGAGAAGAACAGTAAGAAAATATAAAGAGCAAGGCCAGCGTCCGGTGAAGGATAGCTGGCCTTTGAGCATCCGAGGATGCTCTGCGAACCGAGAACGGAGCGACGAGGCGTCCGTTAGGCCCTCGACGCCTTCACCAGACAGAAGACCACAATAGCAAGTCCGGTGACCTGGATCCCAACCGACACTGCCGAATGACCGGAAGTGATCATGTTGAAAGCCGAAAACACCATAACCGAACTGATGACCTGCATGCCCAAATGGGCATACACGTCACGGGATGTCATACTGGTCTGAATCCGTGCCATGGAACCCTCCGTTGGCTAAGCCGCTCTTGTCGTAAAGCGGCGAGACGTACCCTGTGCTACAACCGTACGCTTGAAAGTTTTGAGCGTCAAGTTATACTGTCCCCATGCAAAACATCAAAAATCAGCTCGTGCCTATGGTCGTGGAGAAATCGCCGCAAGGCGAGCGCGCTTATGATATCTACTCGCGCCTGCTCAAGGAAAGGATTATTTTCTTGGCCGGGCCGATTGAGGACTACACCGCCAATCTGGTTATCGCCCAGCTACTTTTTCTCGCGAGCGAAGACCCAAAAAAAGATGTCCAA
>Ga0155399_111_pt1 | contig 6835 bp, 7 predicted proteins | sample RifCSPhighO2_02_FD_106367 | JGI IMG/M metagenome (GOLD analysis project Ga0155399, IMG submission 106367) | Candidatus Adlerbacteria bacterium RIFCSPHIGHO2_02_FULL_54_18
CATTTTCGTCCGGTTTCCATCCCGCAGCTATCAACCGCTCGCGCGCCTCAGCCGCGAGATCCTTGTCGGACACCTCCTCTTGCTGTTGCAGCTCTCTAAGGAGCATCGGGGGGACAGGATCTCGCAGCGGAGTGCCGTATCCGCCCAGTACTTCCTGCACAAGATCGCCCCTGTTAATAGAGTCGTTGAGGGCCTTTCGTACCACCGCGTCGCGCAGGACGGTTGATTGATTTTGATTGAAGAAGACGCCAAATACGCGGTTGAGCGGCGAGGTACGGATGTTGCTCTGGGGCAGAGTGTCGAGGTTGCTCGGCGAGATACTGCTTGCCGCATCTATATCGCCGCTGCTAAGCGCGGAGAGCAGAGCCCCCTCGCTCTGGAAAAATTTAAGAGTAATCGAGTCCAGATACGGCTTACCGAGAGCGTAGCCGCCGAAGGGCCGGAGCGTATAGGTAGAAAGGATACCGGAGGAAGAACGCGAGGCAGAGCCGAGCCGATAAGGCCCGGAGCCGACGGGTTCCTGATTGAGCTCGCTAAAGGGGAACTCCTCGTCGGTCACCACTCCCCAGCGTGCTTTGGGGAGTATGCCGAGCGTCAGATTTTCGATAAACGGAGCATATGCTTTTCGAAGCGTAAAGCGCACCGTGCGCGCATCCACTTGCTCGGCCACCACCCCCTCCCAATTGGCGCGCACAGGCGACTTGAGTGCAGGGTCCTGCGCCTTGCCGACCGTGTAAACAATGTCGTCGACACCTACCGCACTTCCGTCATGAAAGGTGAGACCATCGCGCAGTATAAAGGTGTAGGTCTTACCGTCCGGCGAGACGTCATAGCTCTCGGCCATATCGGGCACGTATCCGCCTTCGGGGGTTGCTCGCAAGAGGCCGGAGTACACCAGCGCAGTTACGTCGCGATCGGCGTCCGAAATGGCGAGCAGCGGGTTGATAAAGCGCGGCGTGCCGATAATACCCTCGGTTAACGTTCCTCCGTATGCCGGAACCTGGACTACGAGCTGCTCTTTGACCATGTAGAGGAGCGCCGCACTGCTTATCACCAACAGGGCGGAAAAGAACAAAAAGAGTGCGCGGCTGCCGCGCCCAAACTGTGCGATCGTATCCTGCACCCGGTCTAGTGGGGGCAAGTGGACTGCAGAAGCGACTGTGCGCCAAAGGTCTTTCATAACGACAAGCAGAAGACAAAAAGCGTGCGGTTTTCGGTCTTGTGTCTGGCGTTAGTGGATAAAGAGCGCGACGAAGGCCGTCGCTGCAAAAAGGATTCCTATAATAATGGAGGCATAGAAAAGATACTTCTCCGAGCCGCGGCGCGTATGATAGCCGGCTGAAAAGTTGTCTCCGCCGAAAGCGCCCCCAAGCGACGCTCCTGTTTGTTGCAGGAGGATGCACGTCACCAAAAGCACAGACAGTACTATTTGTATGTAGGGGAGTACCACCGAAACGGCCATTACGAGAAATCCTAGCATAGTGCCTGCCGGAGCGCAAACTTGACTTATGGGAAGCTTTTTTTTATAGTGCGTTCACTATGAAGAAGAAAGTAAAGAAGAATGCCCCTAAAAAGGCCTCGCAAAACCCGCATAAAAAGGGTTCCTCAATTATCAAATTCCCCGTGAGTCCCGCAGGCGACCGCGTTCTTGTAAGAAACATCGCTCCGGAGGAAGTGACCTCTTTTGGAATTATTATCCCCGACACCAATAAAGAAAAGTCGGAGGAGGGCGTCATTATAGCCGTCGGCCCCGGTAAAAAGAACGATGAGGGCAAGCTTATCCCCGTTTCCTACAGCGTGGGAATGCGGGTGCGCTTTAGCTACGGCGATGAGATAAAGATAAACGGCATCGATCATATGCTGGTGCACGAGGACAACATTACGGCGGTTATCAACAAATAAAATATTTCACTACTACTATGGCCAAACACATTTTATTTAATGAGCGGGCGCGCCGGGCGCTAAAATCAGGCATCGACAAGGCAAGCAACACGGTAAAGATTACGCTTGGTCCTCGCGGGCGCAATGTTGCGCTCGACCGTGGATACGGCGGCCCCACTATCACCAACGACGGCGTCTCTATCGCCAAAGAAATTTCGTTTAAGGATAAGTTTGAGAATATGGGCGCCGAGATAGTCAAAGAAGTGGCGAGCAAAACAAACGACATTGCGGGCGACGGCACCACTACGAGTGTTGTGCTTCTGCAAGCGCTTATAGAAGAGGGGATGAAGCACACCGAAGCGGGACTCTCGGCTATGGCGGTGCGCCATGGGATTGAGAGCGCGACAGCAGAGGCGGTGGTGGCACTTAGGTCGCTTGCAAAAAAGATAGGCAACGACGAGGAGGTGCTCCATGTGGCGACCATTTCGGCCGAGTCCGAGGAGATAGGAGCTATTATCGCCGACACTATAAAAGAGGTGGGCAAGGACGGCGTCGTGACGGTTGAGGAGAGCCAGTCGCTTGGTATAGAAAAAGAGGTAGTCGAAGGGCTCGAGTTTGACCGCGGCTACGTGAGCGCCTATATGGTGACCGATCCCGGCCGCATGGAGGCCGTCTACAAAGACCCGGCTATCCTTATTACCGACAAAAAAATATCGAGCGTCGCCGAGGTACTGCCGATACTGCAGAAAGTGGCCGAGTCCGGGAAGAAAGATTTGGTGATAATCGCCGAGGATGTTGATGGAGAGGCGCTTACCACGTTTGTACTCAATAAACTCCGCGGGACCTTTAATGTGCTTGCGGTAAAGGCCCCCGGCTATGGCGATCGCAAGAAGGAGATGTTACAGGACATCGCCGCTATGACCGGCGGACAGGTTATTTCGGAAGAGGTAGGTGTTAAGTTTGAGAACGCGGTGCTCGAGATGCTTGGCCGCGCACAAAAGGTTATTGCCACCAAAGACAGCACGGTGATAGTCGGCGGCAAGGGGCCAAAAAAAGACATAGACGCCCGCATCGCCCAGCTGCGCAAGCAGATTGAGGACACGACGAGCAAGTTTGATAAAGAAAAGTTGGAGGAGCGGCTCGCCAAACTTTCGGGAGGCGTGGCTATTATCCGCGTCGGTGCCGCGACAGAGACGGAGATGAAGTATCTTAAACTCAAAATCGAAGATGCGGTCAATGCGACCAAGGCCGCAATAGAGGAGGGTATTGTTGCTGGCGGGGGCGTTGCGCTGGTTAAGGCCGCACAAAAAGTTGCCGAAGGGTTTGAAAAAAAGAAAGACAAGATGGACATTGCGGCGCGTGTCGGCTACGAGGTGGTACTGCGCGCTCTTGAGATGCCTCTGCGCCAGATTGCCCAGAATGCGGGAACAGACGCGGGCGTTGTGGTGGAGAAGGTTAAGCAGGCCAAAGGAAACGCCGGCTACGACGCGGTTAAAAACGAGATAGTGCCGGACATGATGGTGGCGGGCATCGTAGACCCGGTTAAGGTGACCCGAACGGGGCTCGAGCGCGCCGCATCAGCCGCCGCGATGCTCCTTACCACCGAGGCGGCGGTTGCCGAGGAACCGAAGGAGGAAAAGGATGCTCCGATGCCGGGCGGCGGCATGGGTGATATGGACTACTAACGGCAAGAGGGTTTCCCCTTGCAATCCCCACAGAATTGCTATACTTAGGGTATGTTTCATCTCACATGGGTAGTGCCGACTATTATTGTAATTGCATTGGCATGGGTCATTGCGGTCTACAACCGCTTTGTGCGCCTGGTACAGCGCTCCAAGGAGGCATGGTCCGATATCGACGTCCAGCTCAAGCGCCGCTACGATCTTATCCCCAACCTGCTCGAGTCGGTTAAGGGCTATATGGCGCACGAGCAGGGCACACTCGAGAAGGTAACTGCGGCCCGCGTGGCCGCGATGGACGCGGGCGGCGTAGAGGCCAAGGGCAAGGCGGAGAACATGCTCACGGGAGCGCTCAAGTCATTGTTTGCCGTGGCCGAGGCATATCCCGACCTCAAAGCCAACACCAACTTCCTCGAGCTCCAGCGCGAGCTCTCCGATACCGAAAACAAGATCCAGGCGTCGCGCCGCTTTTACAACACAATGGTGCGCGACCTCAACACTGCTGTAGAGTCCTTCCCCGGCAATGTCATCGCGGGCTTCTTTCGCTTCGAGCAAAGAGAGTTTTTTGAGCTGGAGGAAGCTGCCGCGCGGGAACCCGTGAAGGTCAGCTTCTAATGGCTTCCAACCTCTACACACACCAAACAGAAAATATAGCCAGGACATGGGTCTTGATGGTTGTCTTTGCACTCATTGTTATCGGCGTGGGCTGGGCGGTGTCGTTTTACTTTGAGAGCCCGGCACTGCTCTACGTGGCGGTGGCCTTTGCCGTTTTTATGAACGTTGGCTCGTACTGGTTTTCCGACAAGATAGCCGCCAAGATGGCGGGCGCGCACCCGGCAGACGAGCGGCAGTATCAAGAGCTCCACAATATTGTAGAGAACCTGGCTATAACCGCGGGCCTGCCCAAGCCGAGGGTTTATATAATCGACGACCCGGCGCCCAACGCCTTTGCCACCGGGCGCAATGCGGAGCATGCGCTGGTCGCTGTCACGACGGGCCTGCTTTCGATGATGGAGCGCTCCGAGCTCGAGGGCGTGCTGGCGCACGAGCTCAGCCACATAGGTAACCGCGACATGCTGGTGGCCACGGTGGCGGTGGTGCTGGTGGGGTTTGTTACCATTATTTCCGACATATTTTTGCGCGCGACGTTTTTTGGCGGGCGCGGCAGCAACGACAACCGCGGCCACCCGGCGCTTGCCATACTGGCGGTGGTGATGATAGTGCTCGCGCCCGTTGCCGCAACGCTCATCCGCCTGGCGGTGTCGCGCAAGCGCGAGTTTTTGGCTGATGCTTCGGGTGCCTTGCTTACGCGCTACCCCGAGGGCCTGGCGAGTGCGCTCCAAAAAATAGGCGGATATCCCGCGGCCTTGCGCAAGGCAAACACCGCCACCGCGCACCTCTTTATCAGCAATCCTTTTGGCCCGGCTAAAGCAATGTCCGGCCTGGCAAAACTCTTTATGACCCACCCTCCGGTGGAGGAGCGTGTCAAAGCGCTTTTGGGCAAGTAATATAAAAATAAAGAGCAGGCACGGGGCCTGCTCCTTGGTCTGCGCTACTGCCGGAGATCAGCCGACAGTCAATATACGCCGCATGGCCCCCCAGAGTGCTTGACTTGACACCCTTGGCTATGCTGATATGGTCTGTGAAGGATCTGTGCGTGTGCGGGGCCAACAAAGGGAGACAACACCAATGGCGGTATTGAGAAACGGCAAACCCATCGAGGAGTTGGACCACGACAGCGGAGAGCCCGAACGGGCAGAAGCAATGCGGCGCTGGCACGAAGGGCGTCGTGTCGAGGAAAGGGGACCGAGCCAGTCGGGCCTCAACAATCACTGGAACTCCCCGCGATCCTGGAAGCACAATAGGACGATGCGGGTCTGAGTTAGGGGCGACTCGCGCAAGCGAGCCGCCCCTTTTATTTTGTGCTATATTTTGTGCGCATTGGGCCCTCGACAGGGTCCTGAAGCAGGAGGCGTCGGATAGTGGTTTATTCCACCACCTTGGAAAGGTGGCATACCGAAAGGTATCGTGAGTTCGAATCTCACCGCCTCCGCACGAACGGGCATAGGTGTTACGCGACCGCTCCCCATCGGGAGCGGTTTGCTACTTGACGGTAAGACCGGAGCGGCGCAGTATTAGCGTCTAAATCTGTACTCATTATGGCTACACACAAAGTCTCCGATTCTGCCACTACTCCTCTTACGAAAGGTCCATCGGCCTCAAAAATTACTGAGGTCGCCGCAATGCAAAACTTTATACAAGACCTGCTCGGCGATACACACCACACCTTTTTGCAGGGTTCATACAAAAACGACACCGCCCGCTCCGATATCAACGATGTTGATATAGTTGCTATTCGTCTAAATACCTACAGTAGTGTACACACGGGGAGGAGCTTCCCGACAAGCATTCCGTGGGAGAACATTTTTGCGGAGATAGAGCAGAAGCTCCGCAGTCAGGGTCGCTACAGCTCGTGGACAGTCACACGAGGCGACAAATGCATCAAAGTGCGAGGTGCGTTTAATGCCGATGTTATCCCTGCGGTGCAAGTGGGGAGCCACCTTGAGGATCCAATTGTTGTCTACTCGTTCCGTACCTTTACGGAGAAGCTCAACCATCCGCGTCTCCATTATGAAAATGGCGTTGCCAAAAATAAAGCAACTTTCGGTCGCTATAAACCTGCGGTCCGGATGTTTAAAAACTGGGCATATAACCACTTTGGCGACGACCGTGATGTTTTTTCTTCATTCAAAGTCGAGGCTCTTGTACATAGTATGCCGACCGAACATTTCTACGATGATCCAGTCAAGACTTTTATCGTCGGCGCGGATGGAATACTCAAAAAGTTAAATCCTCGTGCATTAGTAGCGCTCGGTATACCAAGTGTGTGCGGCAAAGAAGATATAGCACACAATTGGGATGCCAACGGAAAATCAAGGTTTGCTGCCCAGCTCAGTACGTCGCTCGGCCTCGCACTCGATGCGTACAAGGCGGGCTCAATAGCCGATGCCGATAGCAAGTGGCGCGACACCTTTAATCTCTAACATGCACCCCTTCAAACTCAGTGCCGGTTTCTATATCTTGTTTACCGCGCTCACACTTATTCCTGCGACCTGGCTCGCGCAGGTTCTCCAAAGCGCATTAAATAATTCTTCAGTCACATTATTGCATTTACTTGCTCAATCGCGTGTCATAGAAGCCCCTAGCACGGTCGTCATTATCGGCGTCTTGTTTTGGATCTACGAGCGGTATCTGTGGCGCATTCCTTTCATCAA
>Ga0155399_119_pt4 | contig 6499 bp, 4 predicted proteins | sample RifCSPhighO2_02_FD_106367 | JGI IMG/M metagenome (GOLD analysis project Ga0155399, IMG submission 106367) | Candidatus Adlerbacteria bacterium RIFCSPHIGHO2_02_FULL_54_18
CGCACCCTGCTTTTCTATCGCCTTATCCGGACAGCCCATATTGATATCAACGCCGTCAAAACCCATTTCTTGTGCCAATGCGGCAACCTTCTCCATATGTTCGGGTGTTGCGGTAAAGAACTGCGCCACAATAGGACGCTCATGCTCGGTAAACAGCAAGTCGCGCATGAGCTTCTGTCTCCCCTCCTCGTCCGCCTTACACAGGCCATCGGCCGAGACAAACTCGGTATACGTCACAAAAAGCGTACCCCCCGGGACCTTGGAGTACTTGGCTATCAGGCGCCTAAAAGCCACATCAGTGACGTTTGCCAACGGCGCCAATACATAGAGAGGCAGACATTTTTCGGCCCAGAAATTCTTCATTTGTTCTCTTTGTAATACAGTTTATCGCCAAAGCGCAAATCCAAGTACTCAAACTGTGAAAGCTTTTGACCCGCAAAGGGAGCGCTCTGCAGTGCGAGAGAGAAACGCTCAAACACATCACCGCCTTCGTCGTGCAGGGCAAAGATGAGTACACACCCGTCGGCAAAGCGCATCCGCACGTCCGACTGTGCGTCTACCTCCACCTCCTCCAGCCGCTCGGCGGATATTTTTTGCATAATAGCATCCACCAGCGCTGAGAGCGACAAAAATTCTCCCGGCTGCAGGTACTGCCGCGGCAGAGTCACACTCTCCGACGGCCCCCGATAGCTTGTGTATACCGGCTCAGAGAAATGAGGCGCTTCGGCATAGATGACGCCGTTTTCGTCCATAAAATAGCAGGAGCCCTGTGATAAATAAGTCGAACTAGATGAAGGGCACCACAGTGCGCGCGGAGAACGCTCGACCAATGCGACGGCAATAGTGTGAAAGTCTACGGCATACACCTCGGCGCTTGCGAGCAGCGGGTACTCCGCTTTGAGAGCTGCGCTGATATCACGCTTCGGATATAAAAAGATATCGCTTTTGGGCAGAATATGACCGTACGAGCCCGCAAGCCGCTCGCGGACAAACTGCTCGATGGTACTGGAGGACACCGTCTGCGCACCGCTTACTACGACAGTGTTTATCTGTAGCGCCGGCAAGTAGGTCAGACCTACTGCACTGGACAACAAAAATAGCGAACTCACAAGAAGAACAACAGTGGTGCGCACTCGGCGGCGGCGCTTGCGCAAGCGCAAGCGCGATTCGGGGAGATCGATGCGGGCCATCTATACAGTATACCCGCGAGTTTTTGCGCGTTTTTACGCGGTGGAGCCTATCACCTCTTTTCCCATATACGGGCGCAGAACTTCGGGAACCGTAATGGAACCGTCCTCCCGCTGATTATTTTCGATTATTGAAATGAGGATGCGCGGAGTCGCAAGCGCGGTGTTGTTGAGAGAGTGCGCATAGTGCAGGGCACCGGAGGCGTCGCGATAGCGAATATTGAGCCGCCGTGTTTGAAAGTCGTGGAAGTAGGAGGAGCTATGCGTCTCGCGGTAGCGCTCCTCCGACGGCACCCATGCTTCGATGTCATACTTTTTAACCTGCCCAAGCCCTAAATCGCCTCCGCAGTTGAGCACCACGCGGTACGGGAGAGCGAGCCGCTGCAACAACTCCTCGGCATTTACTGTCAGCTCCTCATGCAGGCGCACCGACTCCTCGTGGCTCGCCTCGCACAACACCACCTGCTCAAACTTAAAAAACTCGTGCACGCGCATAAGCCCTTTGGTATCCTTGCCGTGGCTCCCCGCTTCGCGCCTAAAGCACGGGGAAAACGCAAGCATTTTAAGAGGAAGCTCTTTTATATCGAGTGTCTCGTTCATATAGTAGGCCATCGTAGCCACCTCGCCGGTCCCGGCCAAAAAGTCGCTGTCTTGCGTTTTGTATAAGTCCTCCTCCCCTTGCGGAAGGTAACCGGTGCCCAAAAATGCGACTCGCTTCACCAGCGAAGGCACAAGCATCGGGACAAAGCCGCCTTTTTTGACAAAATACTCCATCACAAACTGCCACACCGCATAATTAAGAAGCGCTCCGTCGCCCTTTAAAAAGTATCCGCGGAATCCGGCCACTTTGGTGCCCCGCTCAAAGTCGGCCATTCCCAAATTTTGCATCAATTCGATATGACTTTTTGGATTGGCGATGTCGGGCTTTTGCCCTCCTTCGACTTCGCTCAGGACAGGCCACCTGCGTACCTCGACATTGTCGGCATCCGAAGTCCCATCGGGGACGGAAGGATCCGGGATATTGGGAACCTGTACCATCAGGAGTTGCCACTCATGCTCGATATCTTGAAGCTCTTTTTCTTTTTTTTGGAGCTGCTCCTTCAACACCTTCATCCGAGCAACGATGTCTACCCTCTCACCGGGGTTGGCCTTGACCATCTCGGTGTTGGCCTCGTTTTGTGTGGCGCGCATCCTCTCTACCTCCAGCAAAAGCGCGCGGCGCTTTTCGTCGGCGGCAAGAAGTGCACTTATATCCACCTCGAGATGTTTTTTTGCGGCGCCCGCCGTGATGAGGCCGGCGTTCTCGCGGATAAATTTGATATCAAGCATAGAAAATTTGGCGGTAGAATAATCCTACAATGCCTTTTCCGATACGCCAACTGCTCTCAAAGGACTTTCCTCCTCTTTTGAGAGAGATTCCGGACAAACCAAAAATGCTGTATGTCCGCGGCACGATGCCTCCAAAGGGGCACAAGATGCTCTGCGTGGTCGGCTCGCGCGCCACCTCCCCTTACGGCCGCCGTGTGTGTGCACAACTAATATCCGGACTCGCCGGCTACCCCGTTGCAATAATTTCCGGTATGGCGCTCGGTATCGACTCCGAGGCGCACAAGGCGGCAATGGATGTAGGACTCTCCACCGTGGCGGTGCTCCCCTCCTCGTGCGACGATACTTCTATATATCCTTCGACCAACAAGCCCGTGGCGGCGCGGATACTTTCCCGTGGCGGCGCGCTGCTCAGCGAGGAGCGGGGCCCATACAAAGCGATGATCCACGACTTCCCAAAACGCAACCGTTTGAGCGCCGGGATGTCGGATGCCGCGCTTATAGTAGAGGCGGGAGAGAAGTCCGGCACGCTTATTACTGCGCGGCTCGCGCTCGACTACAACCGCGAGGTACTTGCGGTGCCCCACGAGCTTGGGCGCGAGACGGGAGCGGGGGTCAACCGGCTCATCCGCGAGGGCGCCACGCTCGTGCGCACTGCCGACGACATTTTGCAGGCGCTGGGGATAAAACCGCTCGAGAACCCTACGCAGCACACGCTCCCGACCGACTTAAGCGAGCAGGAAATGCGCTCCCTGCACGCGCTCACCGAGCCGCTCGTGCGCGACGAGCTTATCGCGCGCGCGGGGCTCTCCGCGCAGGAGGCAAACGTCGCGCTCTCCTCGCTCCTTATCCGCGGGTTGCTCACGGAGCGCCTAGGCAAAATAGAAAGGGTATAGTAAGGTACGCAGTCGTAACTATGAAACTCGTTATCGTTGAGTCGCCGGCAAAGGCAAAGACAATCGAAAAATATCTTGGAGACATCGACTCTAAGGGCGACTTTATCGTGCGCGCATCGGTGGGCCACGTGCGCGACCTCCCCAAAAGCAACAAAAAGGCAATCGATATCGAAGGCGGGTTTATCCCCCACTACGAGGTCGTGCCCGGAAAGCAAAAGGTTATCGCCGAGCTGCGCGAGGCGGCAAAGAAGGTCGACGAAGTGCTGCTGGCCACCGACCCCGACCGCGAGGGCGAGGCCATTGCCTGGCATATCGGCGAGGAGCTTGGGCTGCACAAGCCCAAGCGCATCGCCTTCAATGAGATTACTAAAGAGGCAATCGCCGAGGCCCTGGCGCACCCGCGCCCGATAGACGAAAACCTCCGTCTCGCGCAGGAGGCGCGCCGGGTGCTCGACCGTCTGGTGGGCTACGACCTCTCCGGACTCATCTGGAAGAAGGTCCGCTACGGGCTTTCCGCAGGCAGGGTGCAGTCGCCCGCCCTGCGTATTTTGATGGAGCGCGAGCGCGAGATACGCGCGTTTGTTCCGGAGACCTATTATGTAATTGTGGCGACGACAGAAACACCTAAAAAAGAGACCCTACTGCTCACCTGCTCGGAGGAACCGCGCAAAAAAGAAGAGGCCGAAAGGATAGTACACGCGGTCAAAAATCCGCCCGAGGGCGGAGGGCTCTCCGTTATGGAGGTCTCCGAGCAGGAGCAAAAACGCGTTGCGCGGGCGCCCTTTACCACCTCGACGCTCCAGCAGACCGCCTCCTCCCGGCTTGGGTTCTCCCCCAGCCGCACCATGCAAATCGCCCAGCGGCTCTATGAAGCGGGGCATATCACTTATATGCGCACCGACAGCCCCAACCTCGGTACGGCGGCACGAGGCACGATACTTGCACTGGTTGAAAAGACCTACGGCAAGGAGTACGTGCAGGAGAGGACGTTTGCCCAAAAGTCCAAAAACGCGCAAGAGGCGCACGAGGCCATCCGCCCCACCCACGCCGAAAAAAAGTCTGTGGGCAGTACACCGGAACAGAAAAAGCTCTATGAACTTATCTTGGCGCGAGCAGTTGCTTCGCAAATGGCTGACGCGCGCGTACTGCGCACTAAAATTGTCGCAAACACCAGTAAGTCTGACTTACTGGTGCCAGACTTTTTGGCTACCGGCTCGCGCGTCATCTTTGACGGATGGTTGCGCGCCGACCCGGCGGCGCGCGGTGAGGATGTTGAGCTCCCCAAGGTCGCCTCGGGCAACGTGCTTGATGTCAAAGACGTGAGCAGCGAAGAAAAGCAAACCGCTCCGCCGCCTCGCTACACCGAAGCGGGCCTTGTCAAAGAGTTGGAGAAGCGCGGCATCGGTCGACCGTCGACCTATGCAAGCATTATGAAGACACTCGACGCACGCGGCTATGTGGTCAAGGAAGGCCGAAGCTTAAAGCCCACCGATGTGGGAGATGTCGTGTCGACGTTTCTTGAGGACAACTTCCCCACCTATATCAGCGACACGTTTACCGCCGAGATGGAGGACGAACTCGACGAAATAGCCGACGGCAAGCGCGAGTATCTAAAAACATTGAGCGACTTTTATACCCCTTTTCATAAAGAGGTTAAAAAGAAGGACAAGGAGGCGGGGAAACTCACCAACATCGGCGACGCTCCGAAGGAGTTTCCCTGCCCCGTATGCGGCGGCCCTATGGTCTACAAACTCTCGCGACAGGGCAAGTTTATGAGTTGCGCGCGCTTCCCCGAATGCGACGGCGCGCGCACGGACGCGGGAGAAATCCTTTCAAACGAACCAAAAAAGCCCATCGGCACGCATCCGGACTCCGGAGAAAATATATACGTTTTGAGCGGCCGCTTCGGACCGTATGTGCAGCTGGGCGAGATGCCCGAGGGAAAGGGTAAAACAAAAAAAGCGAAGCCGCGGCGAGCATCCGTTCCTAAAGAAAAAGACCCGGAGAGCGTCACGGTGGCGGAAGCAGCGATGTATCTCTCGCTCCCGCGCGTGCTCGGCACGCACCCGGAAACCGGCCATGAGATCGTGGCGAACATCGGTAGGTTCGGCCCATACATCGCGCACAATACCCCGCCTAAGGCGGACTTCCGCTCGCTCAAAACAGACGATGTATACGAGGTAGAGCTCCCGCGCGCCCTCGAAATTTTGAAAGAAGAAAAAAAGCGCCGGGGCTTCGCCCGCAAGAAAAAAGAGGAATAAAAAAAAGCCATAGATATATACTGCTCATATGGAAAGCGTAAAGGACATACTCACAAAAATGGGTGCGCCGACCAAGGAGGACTTGGCACTGGTCGAAAAAGCGTACACTTTCGCCGCCGAGGCGCATAAAGAGCATAAACGGTTTAGCGGCGAGCCGTACCTCGTACACCTGGTCGAGACGGCCAAAGAGCTCGCCCAACTCGGTATGGGTGCTAAAACCGTGGCGGCAGGACTCTTGCATGACTCGATAGAAGACGCGGGCATCTCGCCGGACGTGCTTGAAAAGGAGTTCGGAAAAGAAATCCGTTTTCTGGTAGAGGGAGTAACAAAACTCGGCCGCCTAAAGTACCGCGGCGCCGAGCGCCACCGTGAGTCGCTCCGCAAGCTCCTGGTGGCAACGGGCAAGGATGCGCGCGTGCTCATCATCAAGCTGATGGATCGGCTGCACAATATGCGCACCTTGCAGTATGTCCCCGCAGAGAAGCGCGAACGCATCGCGCTCGAGACGCTCGAAATTTATGCCGCGATAGCACACCGGCTCGGTATGGGCGTGGTGCGCCGGCAGCTCGAAGACCTCGCGTTTGAGCACGCATTCCCAAAAGAATACGCCGAGACAAAAAAACTCCTGGCCGGCCGCTCAAAAGAAACGCTCGAACGGCTCGAAAAGATGTCCCGCATGCTGAGCAAAGAAATTGCGAAGGAGAATATGAAGGGCTTCCACAGCGACTACCGCGTCAAGGGGCTCTACAGTTTATGGCGCAAGCTTAAGCGCAAGGAGGGCGACGTAGACAAAATTTATGATATCGCCGCGCTGCGCATCATCGTCAAA
>Ga0155399_110_pt4 | contig 5559 bp, 6 predicted proteins | sample RifCSPhighO2_02_FD_106367 | JGI IMG/M metagenome (GOLD analysis project Ga0155399, IMG submission 106367) | Candidatus Adlerbacteria bacterium RIFCSPHIGHO2_02_FULL_54_18
GTACGACGCAATTATTATGGACCCGCCGGCATTCGGTCACGGGCCGGCGGGGGAGTTGTGGAAGTTTGAAGAGAACTTTTTAGAGCTCCTTGCTCTGTGCGAAGAACTTTTGTCTGAAAAACCCCTCTTTGTTTTGATAAACGGCTATGCCGCCGGCTACTCACCGCTCGCATTTGCCTACAATCTGGAACGATTTGAAAAAAAGTACGGCGGCACTATTGAGTATGGTGATTTGGGTATTGAAGAGTCCGGCTCCTCAACTGCGCTCGGGATAAACCGCCTACTCCCCTGCGGAATCTTTGCCCGGTGGCGGACTTAATTACCCCCCAATATTTTTATGAGCGCCGCGCGCTCGGCGGGCGCCAACGTTGCTTCGAACGCGGCTGCTTTTGCCGCGAGGTCGCCGGAGAGGAGTGCTATGATGCCGCCCATGCCCTGCAATGCCAAGCTTTCATCAATGTGTGAGAGCGTCACCGCGCGCAGGTCGCGCTCTCCGGTCGAGGCGGCAACCGTCGCGGTTGCTATAAGCCCTGCGAGCTTTCCGCTCCCGAGCCGTACCACCGCGCCGCCAGATGAACCGGCTTGCGAGAGCACTGTCCCTCCGATAGAGAAGAGGTCTACTTGGGTTACATTGTCGCCAAAGGCGAACAGTCGCGTCACATAGGTGACAGCCGAGCTCGCGTATAAACTTTTTTCTATAAGTTCGCTTGCGAGAAACCCAGCAGGGTAGGAGGCGAGCAACATTTCCTCGCCTATGTCGGGGTAGGTGCGGCTCATTTCGACGCGGGCAAACGATGTTGGCAGTGCTGCCTGCGGGTTGGTGGTGCTGTCGATAAGGAGAAATGCGTAGTCGTTCTGGCCACTCCCGCTCGCCTGCGAGGCCACGAGCTGGGAGGCGTTGTCGGCGATCCACGCCGGTGGCAAGTACAGCAGCGTGGCGCGATAGCGGCGCTCGGCAGGGGAGCCGATGCGTATAGTGCAGTCGACGTTGCCTGCCGTGAGATAGTCGCGGAGCAAAAGGTATTGGCCGATATGCGCGTTAGTGAGTATGACCCCGCGGCTGTCTACTATGATGCCGCTGCCGCTGATGCCGTGGAGTCCTGTTTTGGCGAGACAAAGAATGTTGACGAGCGCGCTGCGCGTCTCTACGTTGATCTGCTCCTGCGACTTGAGCGGTATTTGTACTGCAGGCGTTTGGGGCGCGGGAGGTGCCACCGGTTTTTCCACCGCGTCCGCTTTGGGTGTGGGTGCCGCTTTTTGTGGCGCGGCGGTTTGTGCGGCGGGGAACTGCTCCCTGCTGGTGTTGCCGGTGCTTGTCGCTGCGGTCGGCGCGGGCTGTGGGGTGGCGACTGTGTATCCGGCCGGCGCGGGCAAGAGCATGGCGACAAAGACCACCAGCGCCGCGAGCGCCTTGCTGAGCAATGAAATTATAGAATCAATGAGTTGCATACGGGGGCTGCTAGTGTGTCTCAAGAGCAGGTTGACACTGAGGGACAGAAAAATAACTTTAGCATAAAAAAAGACCACCCAAGTGCAGGTGGTCCAAAGGGTGGCAGTCGAGTTCTACATCGACTTGCTGAAGGACGCGTACCCTCACAAGGTGGCTTTATTGTTTTTATCTACTGGTACGCACTGCCGCGATTGTCTACTACTTCGATAAGTACGCTGCGGTTCTCAAAATCTATCGAAAAAATCACGCGGATTTTGCCGACTCGGGCACGATAGTATCCTGTCCATTTACCGGTAAGCCGCTTGAGGTTGACTGCGACCGTCTCGCCTGAGAATTTACGGATAGACCTCTTTACCGGCTCGATGGCGAATTCATCGGGCAGGTGCCTTTGCTGAAGAAATTTGTCGGCTTGGCGCGAAAGAGAGATCGTCCAGTCCACGAATTTAGTTTAAATGCGAACGCGGGTGGTGCGAACGGCCCGGCCGGAGGGCTTTTTATAGAGTTTGTTTATTTCCTTCTGCTCTTTGTCAGAAACGGCAAGCACGCTCAAGCCACGCTGTTTCATCAGCTCTTCTTGTAGCACCTCACGAAAGGTCTCGCGGGCCAACTTTTTTAGCTCCTTTTTAACCGCCGTAGTCATGAGAATAATATAGCATATTTGGGCTATTTTGTTACCTACTCAGGGGGTCTGGACTCCCTAGACCGTTGAGTCATCCATTATAGTGCCATGCACTTCGTAGCTCCCGTCGAGGGAGCGAAGTAGTGCGGGATGGGAGAATCGAACTCCCGCTATCAGTTTGGAAAACTGATGTTCTACCATTAAACTAATCCCGCGTTTGCCCCGCGTAGCTTTAGCGAAGTAGGGTCGCCTCTATTTTGTCTTAAAATTACTTTCTTGTACAATAGCAGTATGTCTATCAAACAACTTCTTGCCGCGCTTTCGGTGCTTGCGGCCCTCGTGCTCGCGTTTTGGTTTTTGAGAGTGCAGCCGCCCGCGACGCCTCCGCTTTCGGACACCCCCGTGCTTATGGGAACCTCGACTCCTGAAGGGGACTACTACTATGTCGAAAATGCGCCCTACTACACGATAGATGCCTACTACCCCAGCCGCACTGCGCTGGAGGGGAGCGCCGACATCAAAGCGCGTCATACTATCGAGCAGCGGCTCGCCGACCGCATTGCCGAGTTTAAACAAAACAGCAACTTCGACGCGCTTACTGCGGAGGATATAAAAATCCAGGGTCTCGGCGGGGACCGCAAGTATGCACTTGCGTTGGAGTACAAAGCATACGCCTCTCCCTCTTATGCCTCCTACCGCTACGCCATCTACGAGGACACGCTTGGCGCGCACCCCAACGGCTACTATCTGACCTTTGTTTTTGACAAAGAGGGAAACGAAGTGCAGCTTTCGCAGGTGCTCGGCTCCAACCCCAACTGGCTTGAGGAGCTCTCCTTGCTTGTCTCAAACAACGTAACGGCGCAGCTTAAAGCGCGCACAGGTACCGACGATCTCAGTGGAGCCGTCTTTGCCGAAGGGCTCTCTCCGAAGGTGCAAAACTTCGAGAACTTTGTCGTCGATGGCGACACACTGGCTATCTTTATACCGCCCTACCAGGTGGCGGCCTACGCTGTCGGCGCCTTTGAGGTGCGCATACCTCTTGCCGACCTGCGATAAGCGCAGGATACGAAAAAGCCCCGCTCAAAAGGCGGGACTTTTTCGTCTTGAGAGGATCTTCCTACTTAACCGCCTCCTTGAGCGCCTTGGCCGCCTGGAACTTCGGCACGCGCATCGAGGGGACCTGCACGGTAGCGCCCGTGCGGGGGTTGCGAGCAGCGCGGGCTGCCCTTATCTTTGTCTTAAAGATACCGAGTCCCGCGACCGAGACCTCGCCGCCGCGCTTGAGCTCGCCGACGATACACTCGATCATCGCTTCGACAGCGCGCTCGGCGTCCGCCTTGGTGGTGCCCAAGATCGCATGCACCTTTTCCGCGACATCTTGCTTGTTCATAGTGTAAATAATGCTTAACTAATACCTTAGACCCTGTGCGGGTAGTATACCGCCCTCAAAAATCGTTGCAATAGAGGGTTTTTACCGTGCAAACTCTATCGCGCGGGTTTCGCGGATAACCATCACTTTTATCTCGCCTGGGTATTTGAGCTCATTTTCTATCCGCAGGGCTATTTGGCGCGCCAGATCGCGCGCTTGGAAGTCGCTCATGCCCTCCGGCCGCACAAACACGCGCACCTCGCGGCCTGCTGAAATGGCGTACGACTTCTCCACTCCTTCAAAAGAGTTTGCTATCTGCTCGATGTCCTGCAAGCGCTTTATATACTGCTCAACCGAGTCGCGCCTAGCCCCCGGCCGTCCGCCCGATATGGCGTCTGCCACCTGCACAATGTAGGACTCCAGCGTTTCGTAGGGGTACTCCTCGTGATGGGCCTGCATCGCCTTAATTACCTCCTCTTGTACTCCAAACTTGGCCAGTATGCGGCGGCCTATCTCCACATGTGTTCCCTGCACCTCGTGGTCGAGTGCCTTGCCAATGTCATGCAGGAGCGCCCCGGCGCGCGCAACGGCCGGGTTGGCGCCCAGCTCCTCGGCTATCATGCCGGCGATATGGGCCATCTCAACGCTGTGCTGGAGCACCGACTGTCCGTAGCTGGTACGGAAGTGCAGCCGCCCAAGTATCATCAAAAGCCGAGGGTCGAGGTTGAGCACCCCGGTCTCAAAAGCGGCGGCCTCTGCCTTTTCTTTGATTATTTTGTTTACCTCCTGCTTTGCTTTCTCCACTATCTCCTCGATTTTTGCCGGCTGGATGCGACCGTCGATTATAAGATTTTCGAGCGCGACGCGCGCCACCGCGCGGCGCAGAGGGTCGTAAGAGGAGAGTACGATTGAGCCCGGCGTGTCGTCTATGATGACCTCCACCCCCGTTGCACGCTCAAACGCCTTGATGTTGCGGCCCTCTTTGCCGATTATTTTGCCCTTTAGGTCGTCGTTGGGGATTGTAATGGCGGTCGCCATCGTGTCGGAGGCCACCGAGTTGCCGAGCCGGTGTATGGCGGTGGTCAAAATTTCTCTTGCTCGGCGCTCCAAGCGCTCCATCCCGTCGCGCTCAAGCTTGGCCGCACGCACCATCAAGTCGTCGCTCATCTCGCGCTCGAGCTCCGCATACATCTGCTCCTTTGCCGCCTCAATGCTGAGGCCCGCGCGCTCCGAGAGTACCTTCTCCGCGCGCTCCTTTATGGCGCGCACCTCCTCGATGCGCCCCTTTACCTGCTCTACCTCACGGTCGAGATCGGCCTGCTTTTTGTCGAGCGACTCCTCGCGCTTAAAGACGCGCTCCTCTTGTTTGGAGACCTTGTCCGACTTTTCGACAAGAGCGCTTTCGGCCGCCGTAGCGACCTCTTTGGCCCGCTCTTCGGCCTCTTCGGTAATATGCTTTGCCTCCTCGCGCGCGTCGAAGAGTATCTGCTTTATCTCTACTTCTATCGAACCCTTACGAGAGAGGACCAGCAGCCAGCGAAATACAAAGCCGATGACCGCACCCACAAGCGCTGCAAGCGCCAGCAGTATGAACACGAGTGTTAATGACATGGTAGGAAGTTATTGAATACATATACATAAAGGGTCAAACACTTTTATATTACTACGAAACCGCCCCTCCCGCAAACCGCCCCTATTTTTTAGTGGTAACCGACTGATGAGATAAAATATCGTCTATCACCCCGTACTTTTTAGCGTCGTCCGCCATCATAAAGTAGTCGCGGTCGACGTCCTTTTCTATCTTTTCGAGCGGCTGGCCTGTGGCCTTTGACAATATTTTATTGAGCCGCTCGCGGGTGGCGACAATGTGCTTGGCTGTAATCTCGATGTCGGTTGCCTGGCCCTGTGCTCCACCCCACGGCTGGTGGATCATCACCTCCGCGTTCGGCAAGGCAAAACGCTTTCCCTTTTGCCCGGCGGCCAGAATAACTGCCGCCGCCGAGGCCGCGATGCCCACACACACGGTCGCAACATCGGGCTTGATGTAGTTCATCGTGTCGAGGATAGCGAGGCCGGCCGTAACCGAGCCACCGGGGGAGTTGATGTAAAGTTGGACATCTT
>Ga0155399_121_pt1 | contig 2915 bp, 5 predicted proteins | sample RifCSPhighO2_02_FD_106367 | JGI IMG/M metagenome (GOLD analysis project Ga0155399, IMG submission 106367) | Candidatus Adlerbacteria bacterium RIFCSPHIGHO2_02_FULL_54_18
TAACTCATTGCACCCGGGTTCAACTCCCGGCATCTCCACAAAAATAAGAAAACCGCCCGCCAGGGCGGCTTTTCTATATTTTTGTAGGATGCAGAAGTGTGGGACACTTCTGCGCCACAAACAACAGCGTGGGGGATGTTGAAGGGTGGAGCGTCGCTGCGCACTAGCACAGCCGCGAGCCGGGGTCGCGAGCGGGTTTGCTGACGAGAAAACTCGACTTGTGACCAGCCCTCCCTAAATCAGCAGACTTGGCTATCCACACTACACCCTTTTCAAAACCCTTCGTTTGTTACACTTAAAGACGAAGCAACCGACCCCCTTGAAGAGAATCGGTTGCGTCGCTTGATTAGACGGCCTTGCTGGCGACCGCCTGCAAGGTCTTCTGCTTTCCGAACTTCGTCTTGCGACGAGTTGGGAAGCGGAACCACTTACCGGAAACGGTATACACCAGTGCTCCATCACGCCAGATGGCGTTGCAGAACATAAAACCGTCGGCCTCAAAGCAAACCTGACCTGTGTGGGCCATAGTTGCCCCGCGTATCGTGCGAGTACGGGGGTATAGGGGCTTCGCCCCGTTATCTGCTAAGCGGCCCCCGAGTTGGCAAGGAGCGTACCGCAGATTTCATCCCAACCCTATTTTACCACGCGAGACCACATAAAATGCAAATTATGTATAAGTGGATAAGTAATAGGGACGCTTAGCCGCAAAGCCTTGTTTCCTCCCCGCTCCTTGTCTGTATCCACCTCTCATAGTATATGCTTTCTGTAAGTTTCGTTTTGTAAAATTCTTTTCATAACTTTCTGTTTTACAAACCACTCTCTCCCGTCGGCTGTGACGGCAAAAAGTTCCTCTACTTTCCCCCTTTCTCCTCGCCCCAAGGCTTCAAGCCTGTAAGCAGCCGAACTATTATTTAAAGGCTTGATTTGCATGGGGAGGCTCCCATTCATATGGTCAAAAGGAAATAATAGTTGTTTAGGATATAATCTTTTGTTTATACGTTTAAATAGCCAAATTGGCCTCAACAGGCGATGGGTAGTGCCAGCAAGGTGAGTTACATAAACGTCTCGCTGCCCAAGATTTTTTATTGTCCAAGAGAGAACATCTTCCTTTCCTGGATAAGTTCTCATTATTGAGGCATAAACCTCTAGCCTGTCTCTTTTTATGACGTCTCTAAATATGTTCCACCCTGCCACAAAGCTTGCAACCACGGCCCCCCATATCGCTAGTATATCTGTTAGGGTGATTTGACCTTTCATGACTTAATAACGCTTAAAACAGAAGTCCCTATCCGCCTTTACATAGCTTATGGATGCATCAACGGGTTTTTGAGAAAAGTCGCAGGAGATTTTGGCATTTTCTGCCTCGCATTGTATAGCCAACTTTTGATATTCCTCATTCCCGTCCCAGTAACCATCAGAATTGTTAGGAGTATTGCAATAATTATAACTACCAAAGAACCCTGTTCTGGAACTTTGCACTCTATGTTTTGGGTCCGCGCAGTAGATTTGTCTTTGTGCTGCCCATAGACAGACATTTAGTTGTTGAGGTTTTCTATCCGAGCACTCTTTTCCCATTTGTTTCCTATACGAATCCTCCACATTCTGTAGACAGCTACTCAACTGGTAGTTGGTGTAGACAGGACCAAGCACATAATGGAAAAACACAGCAACTCCGACAAGCACGGCCGCTAGACCAATCAATTTTCCACTTGTAAGCTCGGGTATTTTCATAATTTGATAAGAATCAAAGGGAAATATATAACCTAGGAATATCTTTTCAATTCTATCTCGCACTTTTTAAGATTCATTTTGACAACAAAATTATCAAAGAAACCTTTTTGCCCAAAAATTCCATAGCCAAGTTGAGCTAATGACGGCATAAATCCAACGCTTATTTTATAAGGCCATCCCCCAACTTTTATGACGACCTGGTGCACATAATAGTCTGCCTTACTCCCTGCCACTACTCCACTGACGGAATCCTTCGAACCGGTCGTAATATCTGGTATTCCTATAGCGTCAGCCACTGCCGGTGAAAAAAGGCACATGTCGGCCCCTGAGTCTATCAGAGCATAGAATCCGTGAGTTGCGGTAGCTTCCGTGAGGCCTATTTGAAAAGGAATTACAGGCCTCGGGACCACTCCTTTCTGGCCCGGTATAAATTCATACGGGAAAGTGAAAGGAATGTTAGACGGCATATTTTATCCAACGAACGAAAAAGACTTCTCTGGCACTCTCAATAAAAACACCTCTTTGTGTCCTTTCTTTTCTGCGCTCTTTTTGGCCTCTGCAATAGTCTTTCCTTTTCCGACAACAGTCTTGTTATCGTCTAAAAGAGCCACCCAGAGACCTTTGTGTGTTTTGTATAGTGTTGCCCAACTGCTTTTCATAAAAAGGAGTATAACATAATGCGGATAATAATGGTTAACGAGAACCCAGTGTTTTAGATACTGTCATGTGATACCCCAAATAACCCCATACCCCATAGTTTCCTATAGTTTTGCTGGGGTAAGTGAGGAACCGGAAGCCCCTATAATCGCCTCAGACGCTTCCAAAACCCATAGGTGTAGGTGGTTCCAACTTTCAGCCACCAAGTCCACAAAATTAAGAAGCGAAGCGCCTATAATTTTGTAGGATGCAGAAGTGCCCTGCACTTTGGCGCCACAGAAAACAAAAAACACCCCCTGCAGATAGCAAAACGCCCCAAGGGGGCGTTTTGCGGTAGGACATGTTCAAGATTTTACAGGTCAATGCGGACGCCGCCCTCTGTGTTGATGTTGGCGTTGACGTTTGCATCCGCGGAACCGTTTGCATTGGTCGAGCCGCCATTGGTGCTCGACGTGGAGCTGCTGCCCGAAGCCTGCGCGTTAGCCTCAGCTTTGGCGGAAGCGTCGGCCGAGAGGTCGGAGGCAACA